>Ga0228710_1002135_pt1 | contig 30866 bp, 15 predicted proteins | sample MedpolnodulmetaG_FD_177995 | JGI IMG/M metagenome (GOLD analysis project Ga0228710, IMG submission 177995) | Root nodule microbial communities from Medicago polymorpha collected in Santa Monica, California, United States - pink nodules | ecosystem: Host-associated > Plants > Roots > Nodule...
TTTGTTTTTTTTTTTTTTTTGCGATGCTTAAGTGTGTGTATAATATTTTGGCTTGGAAAATTCAATCCAGTTTTCGATTACTACATGCATTTCTGCTCTGTCTCCTTCCTTTTGTTTTACTATTCTTGCTATGTTATATAGTCAGTGCACGGCATGAGCTATAGCCATATCTTTTACTCATGCTCAGTTTCTTATATCTGGCATTTTCTGCTTGTAGATGCAAACAAAGTTGTGTTCCTTCGTCGAATACTGAATAAACTCAGGGGAAGATCATCAGACTCCACTCTACCACAAGAACCACCGTCGTTGTCGTCATCATCCTTCATTAGTCCAAAATTGATTCTTAAAGTACTATTGGTGGCAGGAGTTGCTGTTGTGTGGCAATACTACTTGAAATGACACCATCCAACTTTGTAGTGTTAGATGTATTATATTCTGATCGAGTACAATTTATGTACAATATAGCTTTACTTCCACTGCCCATTGTATGCATTAATTTCTGTTTTTCAATTGATCAAAATCACACATGACTACATTTAACACGTGTAAACCAACAAATGGATTCTAAACAAGTTTTGGTACATCTGATTCAATTATTATTATTTGAAATTGCAATTTCTGACTTAATTTCTCATATACCACACATGCCACTGTTCAAACAACCTAGATATTTGACTGCTGTCATTGTAAATACAACTGGATTGATTGTACATCATCCCGGGTGCATCAAAATTTATGATTTCTTTGGCATTTCAAAAGTACATCATACAGACTGATTAATTTACAGCAATTACATGTCAAAAATGAAAGAGTTAGAAGCTAGGTTTAAGTTTAAGAGTGTACAACGGATATGTAAAAATCTTTATACTTCAATTTTTTCTGCACTAAGGATATGTAAAACAAGACAACTGTTTTTTCTGAGAAATTTTATCTAATCTTTTTGTAATTAGCTGTGACAATTGCCTCGTCTTCTCTTATCCGCTTCACATTATTACTCGTATAACTGCATGTATACTGGCTGCAAGAAATGGTTCCGGAGAGCTCATCGACTTTATCTCGAAGATCTGTCCAGAGTCCATCGAAGTTGTTAATGTTGAAAACAAACCAAATGTATAGAAAGGTAAAACTAAGAAATAGAAGTGCAGGATGTAGAAAAATAGAGGTATCAGAGCAAGAACATGCCTGACTTGTCCTCGTTTATTTTTAACTTCTTGAATTGATTGACATCCTCAAATAGTTGCTTTCTCTTGCAGTTTAGACCATTCAAGATCTCACCTTTTAATAAGAACAAAGAACAATGTTAGCTAAAAAGAAAATATAAATTCACCTAGAAGTGTACCGAAATACTGACTGAAAAATCGCAAAATGATACATAGCAGACAATCATATAATGCTTATATGTTGGAATTCTAGATGCTTTATATGTTGCCACTATTCTAAAAGGGGACATTAACTCAAATACCAGTTATATATTCATCAAAAATAACTGAAGACATATACCTGATTTGCTCTCTCTCAACTTTTTATTCTTGTGCAAGTGCAAATCTTCATGTTGATTCTCTCTATTGTTACCAGAATGCTCACCTTCTACCACCTTGCCAATCCCATTTTGAAAATGTTGTGAATCATGTCCTCCTGCATAAGTACAACTCAATCTAGATAAGGAAGTTCTATCACCTTGGTGGTGATCGTGAATTATCCGTTCCACATCAGCATCCAATGTGAGACTCTAAACACACTAAAATTGAATATATAAAGTGTGAATTTTGCAAAACTAGACATCTACAAATGACCAAAGGAAGCTAACATGTGTTTGGTTTTGCGGTGACAAAAAATTGATTTTAAATGAATCCATTCTGTAAAATTGATTTTTTACTAAAAGTGAACTGAACAAAATATTCAAGACTAAAAATCAATTCTAGAGAAAAAAAAAAGCTTCAAATTCTAGCTTCAAGTTAGAATCACTTCTGAAAGTATAATCAATTCTACTCATAACACTAGGCACCCTACCCTACCCTCTATACTTAAACACACCTTCAACTATTTCAATGAGCAGCATCATTCACCAACTGCTACAAAATTTTCAACAAAAAAAAATATAAAACTTGGCAAACATACCCTTGTTCATAACTTTGCCAGTAACAACAATAGCATCATGGTTACTTTTCCCAGTAGAGAAACCTCTAGAAGAGAAGAAAGAAAGAAGAGAGTCCCAAGTAACAGAAAAAGAAATAAGATCAACTCCTCTACTTATAAAGTAACCATTCAACCTCAACGTTGATGGGTCTAACCCAAAAGCTTTAGCTATGGAACCAAGATCAATTTTTTCAACATCACAAGTAACAAGTTCAACACTTTTTGACTTTGAGAGTGAAGGGCATAATAGTAATATCTTTGTCTCTCTGTTTCTCTTCCCTAACAACATTGACATGTCTTTCTAAACATCAACGTTAAACAAAACAAAACAAAATCTGTTTCAGAAAACACTCTTTGCTTCGGAGTTTCAGTGTGTTTGTGTTTTTACTATGTTTATGTTTTTTTTTCTCGAAGTGTCTACACAAAGTAAGATCCGAATTGGTTGATTGGGTCGGGCCATTGTTTTATCGGACCTATAGGTATTTTGACTTTAGGTTTTGGGTATTAACACAATAAAAATTTAGGGTGTAGGATAAGTTTAGTTTTTAAAATTTGTAAAGAAAAAAATTTCTCTTCAATTAAAAAATATTAGTTAATTGTTTTTTTTTACAGGGCCAAGAAAATTACAATCTACAAAACCAACACATGTTGGCACAAGTGATAAGGGGTTTGGTTCATCTTAAGCAAAGTTTCGTGTTCAAGTATTGTGAATAGAAAATAATTTTTGTGAAAGCTTTTCACTTGTTTTTTTATTTATAAGCAAATTTATTAATGCGAGTACAAGGGGTACTCAAAATAAAACAAAATAAATAAATCCTACAAACTTGCTTTTATTTGGGCCACTTGATATACTGTTCCTCTCAAAGTACTTGAAATGCTTTCCTTCAAAAAGTGGTGCTTCAATAAAATGCATAGCAAGAAGTAGTTCTTTTCTTGGCAAGCAAGCAAACCAAAATGAAAAGAATCAAAATGAGAATGTTGAAGGCAAAAGAAACAAATAAAAGGAAAAGTAAGAAAAATCCAGAATTTTGTTGTATGTTCTCTCACATTTTCTTGTAATGGACACACTAGAAGAATCATCTTCCATAGCATTTCATTCTTCTATTTGCTTGCATGATTGGTTTTCCTTCATGTCACTAGAAGAGTTGTAAACAGATTTATACTCGACATCTCATAGCTGCCTTTTATTTTCTCTGCCACTTGTAAAAGGTATTTCTATTATAAAACTTTCATGCAACCCTTTATTTTTATTTTTGTTTTTTACTCCATATCTTTTAAAATCCTTCATCTTTCATGTTTCATGTAACATGTAATACTAATAATTTTTGTAGAAATGGCTGTTCCAAAAGTGAATGAAAAGTTGCTTGAAGACCTTGAAGAAATGGGATTTCCACAGGCAAGGGCAACAAGAGCACTTTATTACTCTGGTTAGTTATTCATTACATAAATTAACATTCATAGACATGAAATTATAATGCACTAATGCCTTGATTAAAGATGAGACAAAATTAGAAGCTTCTATTAACAATTGTGTTTCCTAATTAGATACCTAAGAATTGTGCTTCTTGTGCCTTATATGTTTCTTCTATGTTCTTTGGACTGTGTTCTTTTGATGCTCTTGTACATATTTCCTTAAACACAAATCTTTTGATTTACTAGGCAACACCAGCTTAGAGGATGCTATAACTTGGATGGTTGATCATGAGAATGACACAGATATTGATGAGATTCCATTGGTAATTTCACACCCTCATTGTTTCTTCTTTTTATATTTTCCTTGGGGTATTTGTTATTTAAATTTTCAAATGGTGAATATTGATCTCTTTAAGTAATTGCAAGACAACAACAATCACTATAATTTAAAACTTTGATTTGCATTAGTCTTAATTGTTAACATCTTAACAGGTAGATGTAGACATTGATATCGATACCTCTCCGTCATTCCCTATCACAGAAGAAATGAGAACGAAAGCACGGTATTTAAGGTTTTGTGATCCTTCTCTCTACTATCATAGAGTTTGTTACATTTTTCTCTCTCTTTTGGTTGTCTATGCACCACTGATACGACACTGACACTAGTTATTACATATAATCACTTCTATTTTTATCAAGTTATTATCGGTGTTTACATGTCCGTTGTGTTGTGTCCCACTTATAAACTTATATTCAGGCCTTTTCTCATTCATTGTGCGATTCTTAACAGTCTGTGTCTATAATGGTGTTTCATACTTTCCTGTTTGCTCTATAATATTAAAGTGTTGCAGGGAACAAGTGCGCGAGAGGAAAAAGAATGAAGAAAAAATAATGGAAAGAGAAAGGGAAAAGGTACCTTAATTTTATTAACTTCTTCACACATAATTAATAACTACTTATCTCTTATTGTTTCTTTCTCCTCCCTATATTTGCTTCATCACATTATACTGTGATTGTGTTAGAAAGAATTTACAAATATATGATAAACAAATGCAAATGAAATGGAAGAATTTACCAAAGTCTTAGGTATTCAGCATAGGTATATGGTAGGAACTGAATTTTACTAATAAAACAATGAAGACTAACTTCAATAGCATTTTGCTTGTTCCATCATCTTCTAATATATCTTTTTCAATAAGTGCATTTCAAATTTCTAGAACGTGATTGATCAATGTTGATAACCGCGGATTGCAGAAAATAGTGGTTAGTTCAAATTCTGCTAGTGATATAGCGCCTTATACCTGCTATTTGACAATATTTTGTATTAAATAGCATATGGTGGAACAATAACGATTTTTTTTTTCAGATTCCACTACGCTATAGTCTATAGTGATATGGCGCTGCTATATATAGCCGCTATTTAGCACATTATGATGCATATTACAAAAAGAAATCTTTTCTTAGCTCCAAAAATTTACAAGTTGCACTATTTTCGTAGTATAGCTAATAAACATGCAGTTACTATGATTTTCACTAATTCTGGTTTCATCTCTAGCAGTTATCTTGTAAACATTCCAACATAGATTTTCATTATCTTTTCAATGTTATGATTTTAGGAGAGGATTCAATCAGGTAAGAAACTCCTTGAGGCAAAGCGGATTGCTGAAGAAAATGAAAGAAAAAGGTATCTTGATGAGTACTAGTTGCTTCTTTTCTGTTTATTTTTTCGTAAGGAAATTACTCATGAATGCCCTATTATCAGGAATTTATCCTTGAGAAAAGCAGAAAAAGAAGAAGAACAAAGAGCTAGGAGTAACATCCTCAAGAAACTAGAGCAGGATAAGGTATAGAACTGATTTTCCAATTAAGGGTTTGAATCACTATTTTTGATCTAGTATAATGTTTGACAAATTTCATTCTCAATCATTTTAAGTTTGCAAAAGTTTTTTGATTGGCGTATTCGAGCTTATCTGCTATTGTGAGCACTTGTGAGACTACTTGAGAGAGCTTATGGAAACAGATATACATGTCCATAAGTTGTTTTGAGTTTATTTTTATAAGCTCTTCATAATAGCTTATTTTCATAAACTACATAATAGTTTCTTCTAACTATATCAATCTCTTGGTAGTCCTGAATGTTAAAATGGTTACTTTTTTTGTATACCTTTGCCTTTACAGTTAAATAGAAGGTCTATACTTGGACTACCTTTAGAAAGCCAAGCAAATGTGAGATCACCAGCCATTCTGATAAAGGAAGAAAAGGTATAATCAAAATTTGTTTTCATTTTATATTGGATTCTCAATCTGATATTCAATCTTGTTTTCAGTTTCCTTTTGAGATTGTGTTATCTAAGTCTTAGACATTTCAATGGAACTTGCAGATTTCAAAGCCTGTTTATACAACCACAAAAGTTGAGCACTTGAGAGAATGTTTGAGGTCTCTCAAACGTGAACACAAGGTGAAACACTATCATCTAGACACTGAAAGACTCATGTGTATCAATCTATATAAGTTTAGAACAATGAAAGACTACACTTAAACATAACTCTTGGCATTGTAGATTTTGTATGAGTTTTATGACATATGATAATTGATCTACAAAGCACCAAAACCGACATGGACAATGTTCACGACACAACATTATACTGACACGTCGACACCGGGTCGGTGCTTCATAGGAACTGATCAGTAGTCAACAAATCCTGAAAATTTCTCCACATAACATAGTAGTAATGGGATGCATGCCTTTTCCTAGGTTTTTGATAGACATGCTAGTTGTTATTGTCGGTACGTAGTATTTAATATTAATTAACTTAACAATTAATTTATCAATATTGAAATTCTCTATAGGGTGAGAATGCAAGAATCAGAAGGGCCTTTGAAACACTTCTAGTGTATGTTGGAAATGTTGTCAAGAATCCTAAGGAAGAAAAATACAGGAAGATTAGACTGAGCAATCCATTATTCCAAGTAAGACATTTTCCAAAACAAAACATATTGAATGTACAGTCGTAGGTTCATTGTGTTAGATCATGCATATAATGTACACATTTGTCTACAAAAAACACCATATGCATTTGAAACAGTGTTTAACATGTATCAAGGTTGGTTTGAAATTATTTCTTCCACATTTCTTTAACAGGATAGAGTTGGAAGTTTAGATGGAGGTGTAGAGTTTCTTGAGCTATGTGGTTTTGAGAGAACTGGTGATTTCTTGTATCTTCCTAGTGAAAAGGTTGACATGGAACTACTGAGTTCAGCTGGTTTTGTCTTAAATTCTGCAATGACAAATCCTTACTTTGGACTTTTAAGTACTTGCTAACTCATTATTAATTTAGTTTGGAAAGTGGATTATTGCAAACGCATTTATAAAATGTTAATTGGTTCTTTTGACTGAATACATTGTTAAATGTTGCAAGATAGTGAATGCTACTTTGTTTTTATTTAACATCACAATTATTTTTCAGTGTTGTAGGTTTTAAATTGATCAGTCTTTTCAATTTATTGATCATTCACGTTCATTGTTTTTTTTTCTTTTGGTCGTTGGTCGTTAAAACGTTCATTCTTCGGTATAAAATTTTGAAAGGTCCAAATTATCATCAAGCACATTCGTAATAAACTACGAATTTGTTTAAATATCAACTACTAATTTTTAAATCAACTAGAAAACCTTTTTTTTTCTCCCCTATTCTGGAAGAATCAAATCAGTATAACTAAACCAAATACACGATACAAAAGTTAACCGTTAATACGTATTCGAACAAAAATATCCTTTTTTGTACCCCAAAATTAAGTATTTTTGACAAAGTAACTTTGGGATGGATAGTCTCCTAAGAAATTTTTCTACCAAACGTGTGAATGAGAACAAAATAACGTTGGAAAGGCATGAATCGATTTATGAAAATAAGTTAATGTGGGTCATTACACAATACAATTGTTGGAAGCAATGGTGACAGTATTTTCCTATACAGCAAATAAAACGATCAGCTCTAAAACACTTAAAAAGGTTTCATTATCGACTTTGGAAGTTTCACAATTGTTTTGATGGTAGTGAGAACCTAATTATTAGTTGGCATAACTATGGCAGAGAACATGGTTTGGTAGTAAGCCTTTTTGAACAAGCAAAATCAGCATGTGGCAGTTATGGTGATAATAGCGGTCGGTGGAAGGTTTTGCGCTACAGTGGTAGCGGTTTCTGGAACAGCAATGGTGAGTCCTCTGAAGTGACAATGGTAGAATTTAGATTTGGCTATGCAAACTTTATATTTAATATAAAACTGATAGTGACACATATTAATGTGTTTGTTGTGCTGCTTTTCCTAGTGGTAGGGTTAACAACCAAAATCGAAAGTATGGATATTGAGGACTCCGATAGAAGCTCTTAAATTTATGGAAAATGAGGCATCCAGTAGTAGCTCTTAAAGTTATGCAAAATTGAGAAACTTCAGTTTAAATCCATTGATAAATTAAAACCTCAGACAATGTCAAAAGGCAAACTCCTCTGAATTCCATTAATTACTAAGTACAAATAAGAAATCTAGGAAATTGAAGGGTTTTGCCAAATAAACTACAAAACTAACCTGATTCATGTCTAAAAAAATAGGGGAAGTAAAACAAGAAATCTGAAAGTAGTCAGAGACATGCTATTACACTTAGTTTTGAGATGTTAATCCATCTTCCCCCATTGTCTACAAGCAGCAGGATCATCCAGCTAACAACATCAACTCCAACATAAGTTGTCAGACTTTTGACTCCAACGCTAAAAGTATCTTCTTTCTTGGCCCCTAGAACCAATAATATATAATCACAATGTGTTTTTAACAAAATATAAAGAGTATTACCAAATCGAACACAGATCAAACCTAAGAGTATGCTTAGCTTATCTCAAAGCAAGGCGAAATGCAGTCATGACATGAAGATATAAGTTAAATACAACATATACATACATACTAAACTGATGTCTGAAACTCCGGCCTCAACAAGAACCCAAAGCCCGACACTACTTTAAACTAGAGTTCAATAATTGTACACCAACAATATAAATATATAAAACACAATATTTAATCATGATTCAACCATCTTTTCACATAATAATATTCATTTATAAAACATGTTTGCACCACGACAGGATGGTGAAGAATGATTGAATATCTATGTAAAAGTTATTTTCACAATCAATGTATAGTAAAACCATTTATGAAGTAAAAAAAACTATTATATCATAATCACAACAAACAACATGATATTTACAGTCTAGCAAACCAAAAGTTACAATGCCTGTAGAACTTCAAAATATTACTGAATAAAACAGGAAGACGAAAAAAACACAAGTCCAAGACTAGTTTGATGCATACCATTGGTATACCCATAACCTTGAGGTCCTCATCGGTCATATGTTTGAGAGCTGTCATATCAACCTGAAAAGAAGAAATAAAATCAGCTTTTACATAGAATATGAACTCTTGACAACCTAATTAAAACCCAGTTAAGATAATGAACTTTCTCCAATGGTGGAAAAAGAGAAGTAGGCTATTAGCAAAAAAAAGAGAGAAGTGGACATATGACATACTTCTTCAGCCTGAAAAGTTATGAGATACTTTTCGAGACCCAAGGTCAGCAAAAATTCATCTACTGTAGTACCAGCCTGTAAAAGAAGAAAAGAAGAAATTTATATCCTTTTAATTTACTTTAATGTAGCAGAGAAACTGATATATTAAATTGAACATAAAATGACAATCAACAAGCACACTAAAACCCCAACACCTGAAACTATTATTGTCTTGAAGTTAATTCAAAGTGTATTATTCGTATCCACAAGTGCATGTACCAGCTTTTTGTTGTATACATTTGAACCGACTACAATTGATTACCTTTTTGTAGATACAATAAAAAGGTAAGACATTTATAGTACGATACTTGTGGTAACAACATTTTTGTTGTGAAAGAAGATGAAATGGTAAGACATTTTTGCACTTCATTTATTCCATAACCAAACCCATTGCACTATAGAACTAGCCGACCATCAATATACCCTCTATAAGCAAGCACTAACTGAGAAGAAATCTGAACAGATTCTTCATGTTCAGTTCTTCAATATAAAGATAAAGATCCATGCATATCTCAAAAGACATACCTGGTTTAACAGGGAATGCAATAGCACACATACATGTAAAAGAAAAAGGGACAATTGAACATGGCGCGTGCACTCAGACTGACAACAAAGATGTCAAGCAATAGGTTTAAGTAGACTATTGAAAAAAAGTTACAACAATATTACCTTCCGTGCCTTTTTAGGAGCTGGGTTAGCTGGTCTTTTGACTGCAGGAGCCTCAGCACCAACACTTTTACTGCTCGGTTTAGCAATCACTTTTGACTTTGGTGGGTCGGAGTTTTTAGGTTGTGTATTCATTGTCCCTGATAGTCTTTCACGAAGATCCCGGGTGCTTGGAGTAGAACTCTTTCCACTCCGAGTTGCAGGTTGAAGACCTTTCTTTTGAAGCTTAAGACGGAGATCTTGACCAGTAACTTTGCGATCTTCACAAGCCATTAACAAACAGTCAAAACCCATAAAAAAGAACTATTGGCATCCAACAGTGGTAACTTATACTTGAATATGAGAATAACAGAATCAATCCATACTAGTGGTCCGCGGTTGTTCTTGTTCAACATCATCATCATAAAGATCATGTTCCCACTTGTCATCTTGCCTCGGCCTGCCAAAAAATAAAACATATCATAATTTTTTATTTCAATAAGCATAAGTAACCGATCAAGTAGAATATAAAATACTCGACTGAAAAGGCAGTAATTCAACATATGAATGAAGGAGACTTAATTTCAACTTGTCATTTGTCAAAATCACAAATCAAAGACATTAAATGTATGGTCTGAGTTCTGACTACAACGTTTCTACCAATGGAAATGACCTGGCAATATATGATGCTATAAAAAATCTGTAGTTTATGCAACAGGAGATAATAACTGCATACCTGCACCCTGAATGCAGTGCAAAACTTGTGGAATAAACTAATTTATATAACTAATATCTACAAGATGGTCAAGTAAACAACGGAATAATTTCTACATTCTGTGTATATATGCAAAAGAATGCAGTCTCCTGGGAAAAACTCACCGATGATGTAAATTTTTCCCATGCCTAATTCTTAAGATATGTCTAAGTGAAAAACAAACTGAATAAAAGGAAAAATATGTCACATTTATGAAATCTGACATTACTTGTAAAGAATGAACTAGTTCATGCAGTATTTGCAACCATGTGTCAGCTTGTCATTGCAGTACAGTATCAATTAACTTAAGCTAATATTTTCATCAGAGATTGGTGATAGACAATGTCATGCATATTACTAAAGCCTTTGAGGAAAAAATACAGTGGAATATAGCCAGTGGGATTGCGTTCTGTGGTGGTGCCTTTTGTTGTGTTCCTTTTTTTCCCTCGCTCTCTGTGTCTTACATAGGCTTGGTGTTAATATAATATCGCTGATTAAAATAAAAATAAAAAGTGGGTTTATGGCTCACATGAGCAAGAGGGATGAGGTTAAAGGGAAAATGAATGGATAAAATGATATTAGAAATAGGAGTTAGAAAAAAAGATAAGGGAAGAAATAGCTAGAGGTATTGGGTGGATTTGGCCTTTCCGAGGCATATTGGACAGTGTCATCTGTTCCTAAGACTAGTACACTCTGGGAGTCATAACTCGTGTAATTTGTTTACCTTTGTGGTTGAGTCAGAAAGTTAAAGGAATAAGAAAGAAAAAAAAAATAATGATAATGAGAAAGACAGGTGTTCTCGGTAAAGTGTGTAATCAGTATTTCATCATATGAACAAAATGCAGAATCTTAATCACTGGAAGATAGTTTGAATAAACTTGTCAATAAGCACTTATAGCCAAAGAAAAGTTGAAATGATCATAAAATCACCGAGTCTTCTAGATAAAAATAAATTCTGGCATAATTTGAGATCAGCTTCAGTAACTGAACTTTATCAAAAGCTCTCTCATCTAGTTTCTTCGAAAACCTATAGGTACAACTTGTAATCAAAAGCTCCCTCAGCTTCCTATTCTTCATTTTACAAGGTCTCTCAGACACTCTGTCTAACTTCTTCCATAAGCTTAATTCAAACTAGGCTTGAGTTCTACAGAATATTAAATACACAGCTGGGTGATTCACTCCTCAATCTGATTCTGGAGGACATTTAGAAGAACAAACAAGGACTTAGAGGAGTGCTAAAAAAATACTCTCCAACACTCTTGAAATAAATTCTGGTGAAATTCACATGGATCTCATTAGATCAGTGCGCCCCATTACCGGTTAAAAGGGAGCCATATGAATTTCACCCAATCATAGAATGAGTGTTGGAAAGAGTGTCAAAGAGTGTGTTTCTAGCACTTCTCTGTGGACTCGGTGTGGTTGAATTTGCCTATACGAATAACTTCTGACAAAAGCAGTGTTTTATGTTTATTTCAATAAGCTATATAAAATAGCTTATCAATAAGCAGTTAAGTAAGCTTCCTAGAATGACTTATTAAAAATAAATAGGCACTTAATTAAGTTATTTACCCAAAGGTGCCCCTAGTACGTCTCTGCCATTACTTCTATCTTCTGTTCTTATTTTTGCCCCTCATTGAGTTCGTCCATCCCCCTCACCTACACACACTAGTACACTCGCTAGTCTCTTAAATTGATCTCCAATCCCTTCGCCATAACAGCTACAACTAGCTAGCCAACCCATAACCCCAACATTACCTCCACCCCCAGGTCTAGCTAGCTAATTTTCGATGGTGGAGAGCCCAAAACCCGCCACCAATATCCACTATGGCACCAATATCCGCTATGGCACCAATATTTGACGACACTTACATGGATCAAAAGACGCCATAATGTTCTATCATATATCATATCTCTATCCAACTCATTAACCTGTACATCTTTCTTCATTGTTTCTCTTATAGTTTTTCTAGGTCATTCTCTGCCTCTAGCGATTTAATTTAACTACCCACCATCTAATAACAAAATTTTCAATATTTACCTAAAATTAACATATTTTTCAAGTCATTACATTTCTGAAAACATAATCATATAACAAAATGTTTCAATTAACATAATTTCTACACCCAAAATCACTAAAACACCATATAAAATTAAACATTACATTAATTAACAACTAAACACACTATAACTACACCTAAATCATCAAAAACACAATAATCATTACACTATAATTATAAATGAATAAGAACTGAAAATTGCGAACCTTTTGCCAGTAACTTGACGTTGATTCCGAGTAGACACACTGATGCTTCCATCCAGACGCTCTTTGACAGACCTCCTTGCTCCACTTTCCACCCGATCAGCATACATCTTCAAAAATTTAGTTTTATTTTTTCAAATTAAGATAAAAATTTAGCCCCAAATCTATGAACCCTAATTTCGAATCAGAATTGATAAGAAATTCAAAGGGAAAGTGCACTCGATAAGGGTCGAAGAAAATCAAAAACCCTAACAACCCCAATTTTCTGTGATTCTTTGAAAAAGGGAATTGTTGCGGAGAATAAATAGTAGCGGTTTTGAAAATTGGAGTTGCAAGGAAATGGAAAAACGTATGAATCGAAAGTGTGGATTTTTTCGAGTGAGGTTTTGTTTGTGGAGAGAGAGAGAGAGACTAATAGGGATGGAATGTTATGACATCTAAAGCCCGGATACGTTATACGAGTACGGGTTCAAAATTGGATACCCTTTTGTTTGAGATTCGGAGGTAGTTCTTTGTAACCGTCTAACTCTTTCCGTTAAATCTAATATTTGTTAGTCGTTCAACTATTTAATTTAATCTTTAAATAATATGAAGATAACAAATCATTCTTTTTGATGGTGTTAACTAATCAATTATTTGGACAAAGAGAATGGTAATTAAGAGTTCGGTTAATATGTAAACAAATATGATTTAAGAATGGTCTTAAACTATATAAAATCAGTCAAGCTCATCTTTAAAAGGTCGTGTGATTGAGTGTTTTAAGGACATTATTTTAGAAATCTAAAAAAACAAAAGTTTGTCTTGGAAATATAGGTCAAATACTTATTAAGATGATAAATACACTTCTTTTTTTAGTTGTAAGGCTTAGTTCAAACTGAAATCAACATTCGAGATGAATATGCTAGTTTAGCAAATCAATCGTCAAGGAAAATAATCAAAATTCTAGGTGAATATGAATTTAGACAATACATTGATTGATGATTTATCGGTTAACCAAACTGAAAATATACAAGGATGAAAATATAAATCATCACAAACAGACGAATTGATCATTCAAATCAAGGAATAACCCTTAAGAACAATATCTTCTTTCATAAATGAGTTGATTGTGGGCTTCTACCTACATCTATTAATAAAACTATATTAGATGATAGATGGATCCTGACTATGCAAGAAGCAGACAATCAATTCAAGAGAAATTATGTATAGTATCTGGTATCACAACCAAAAGGAAAGCATCTTATTGAAATCAAGTGGATTTTCATAAACATTACGAATGAACAAGGAGAAGTTGCAAGAAAGAAAGTTATATTGTAGTTTAAGGTTGTAGTCAACAAGATATTGAGTACAGTGAAACGTTTGCTCCAATTTCAATGGTTAAAAGTCATATGAATTTTACTTTAATTTGTTGTTAGTCATAATATAATTATGCTAGAACAACAACCAGTAACACAAGATTAAAAAAACGTAAATAATAGACATTGAAAATGACCGATTTTGTTCACACAGTTCGGTAAATGGTGTCTACCTCTGCAACTATAGAGCATCTATAGTTCCATTTTATTTATGTAATGAATTAGGGTTTTAGTGTCACAATACAAGCAATATATATAGTACTACGATAGAGATTACAACAATACCCTTGAACCATAGCTCATCTAGTTCGGTAAAAGGATAAATTTATCAAAAATTTTAAAATATTATATTTTTTATTGTAAAAATATTATAACCACATAGGATATGTTTGCCCTGCAATTTATACTACCTATTGTGCTACAAATTAAAGAAGCTACATTGCTCAGTCATTTCCCAGTTCAAAACATTCAAAAAGAAACTCTGCCTTCAACGGAATATCCATTGTCTCTGCAGGAAAATCAAATGTGCAGCACAAGTTCTTGATCTTTTTAGAGCTCTTCGTTGTCTAAATCTGCTTTTATTCATATATAGCTATGTAGCACCATAAGTTCCTCTTAGATCTTTTCAAAATGGAGACAACACATGGTTTTACATAATTTTCTAATTGGTCAAATGACTTGTCCACTTCTTTTACTGTTTGCAGGATGAGCAGCATGACCACATTACTGAGGGATTAAAATGAGTGGAGGACTAAGGCAAAGGATTTAACTCATGCTGAATATACACTAAAAATGGTACAAAGCATAAGACCTCTTTATATACATTGTTTTACTCATTGATTATGATCGAATGTTACATATAATTTCCTCTCATTCAAAATTATCAACTCTTTGGCTCTTATACCAAATGATTTTGCTATGAAATTGTGTGCAAAAGATTTCTCCTTTTTTTTTTATAAGAAAACTACAAGATTTGTTATTGAAAATGCAATTTACCACTTCAAAATATTGGCTATTAAGTCCTTACTTTATAACTTCAATAGTATTTCCTTATAAAAAAAAAACTTAAATAGTATCACCATTTAATTTTTTTTGCTTCGAGTACTGGTACTTCCTCCGTATCATTACATTTGTCTTTTAAAGATTGTGTGGTTCTAAAAATTATCAAGTTGTTTTTAATGATAAAATGAATGTCATTTACTAAAACACCCCTATGGTATATTAATAGTAAATTTAATATACCATATTAGTTGATTTTAATAGTAAAATTAATAACGTTATTTAAATATTATTAATTGTAGTTAGTGGAGTAATTACATGAAATAAAATTCAATAAATAAATGTATATTAATAAAAAAATTGTTACATTAATATTTTAAAGTGACAATTATTGAGAAAGAGAAAAAAATGTTAAATTAAAAGTGACAATTCTTCCCCTTGTTCTTTCTTCTTCGAAGCAGCTTCTATCTTCTCGTCATTGGTCATGTCCCGGGCTTCCTTAGCCTAAAGCAACCAATGAATCAATGCATATATAAGTGCATAAAGAAACTTGCAATGGCATCCTACCAACAAATAGTTTTGATAGACAGAAGTTATAAAAGGGAAAGAAAAAAAAAATCATTCTTCTTTAAATCATGATAACCGATGTCCTGACAAAACACCTAGGGGATTTGAAAATTATTCATTGAAAATTGTATGTAGGGTTAACTCTCCTAAGTCCTAACCAATGCTACATTATTTCTAAGGAATCTTTAACCACCAGAGCCCAGAAAGCACTGTTAAGAATTTGCCTCTTTATTGGGCCAAATTAACTATAACAAGACTTCCTTGCAAAGCGAGGAAGGATAGCACCGAAACAACAATCTTATTTATGTCAAAGAAATTCAATTTAGGTTTGACAATCATTACTGATTATAAATTATTAAGACAAATGAAATATGGTAGAATAATGAAAAGGAAAATACCAAACTTGGAAATAGTAGGAAGAAATAGTATAAAAATAAATGGCAGTTCCCTGCTTTGTATTGAATATTTATTCTATTCTTAATCTTGTGAATTTTTTTAAGTGACAACCGCGAGTGTGCCTTTGCTAAATAGAATTTTAATAACCAACATTGAAAAAAAAAATGAAGAGCCAAAGTTGAAATTTATCAATGCACGACTGCAAATTATCATCAAGTTATTTATTCACCTTTACGAATGATACTAGTTCAACCTCATAATTCAAGGCTGAATTAGGAGGAACCACTGCCAGTTCCTGATGAGACTCTGATGAACCAAAAGCATATTGAGGTGCAATGGTCACATTAGTTGGTCTAAAAACATATGACAAATGCTAAAAAGTTTCTTGAGGGCATTTGTTAAGGAAACAAAATTAGAAATTGTCTTGAAAAGTAGTGTATTCAACTTAAGTTAACTTTTTAAAAGTTCAAAATTTGTAATTTCCAATGCAAAGTTTCCAATTTTTGTTTATTTAACTAGTGCCCTAAGGACATTTATTAGCATGACCCAAAATAAATTAATGTGCGAGGGTGAAAGTTCAAATTACTCTCATCTGTTTTAAATTCAAATTACAGTCAAAAGAACTTTCTCTCGAATTTTCATGGTCTTAACAGCGATTTGCAGTGCAGGACAAAAATGACCTATGACATGGCGTAAATGTAAGACAACTAGATCTCGGGAAAGGACAATACAAGAGCCTACAATAATAATAATAATAATTATAATAGTATTCACTGACTAACCATCCTTGACTGTGAACTCTACTCCATCAGATTTGTTTACAAGCGTTTCATCAACAAGACGTGCTTTGTACTTCACTGTAATAATACCAATTAAGATCAGGATTGGAGGAACTTTATAGTTATCTAATCAACAGACAGCAAGTGAGATGATAAAAAATGAAATATGATGAAGAAAACATGAATACGAATGTATATAGACCTAAAACACGATCAAGATCCTTCTTAGGGTTGTCAGATCCCTTCCCCTCCATGAGTATCTTCTTTAACAAACCACCATCACCACATATATCCTTCGGCGAATCATAATGATCAATAGGATCCAAGAATGAGTGGATATGTGCTGCAAGCACAAGGTAGCTTATGTTTATCAAACAAAACTAGTAAGAGTAATACATGCATAATTCCAACAAAGTTTCCATTGGTAATCAAATGAACAAAATTCAATGAATTAAGTTAGGTTATTAGATACAACAGCAGTATGAATGAATTAAGTTAGGTTATTAGATACAACAACAGTACGAATGAATGAATCAATTAAGTTAGGTTATTACATACAACAGTAAGAATGAATGAATTTAACTCACCTTTACCCAAGGGGGGAAACCATCGTCGAGTGGAGTTCCATTCTGTAGGTCTTTGCGTTTGCGGGATTTGGGAAAGTTATCTACATCAAAACCTTAAAAGTTAACACGTGTCGCAATATTAAACCTAATTCTTAACCTAATTTTGTAGCCTATTTCCCTCCAATAGAGGTAATTTTTCATTTGGTTTTCTTTATTAGGGATTACTAACATATTGACTCAGTATTTTGGGGAATTATTACATCCTCCAATAGAGGTATTTTTTCTACAACATTGCTATTATCCCATTTTTAAAAATATATTAATTGGCTTAAATGCAAAATTTTCCATTCTTTTCCTTTCAATGTTGCTCAATAATATATTTTATTTGACGAGGACTACAATGCAAACCATTAATCTAAATGATATATTTTATTTATTTGATGGGTACTACAATATTAGCCTAACACAATGATGTTGAGTTTGCTTATGCTATACAGGATGTTTAGCTCACTATTGAAATTTGATTGTTGTGTCACTTATGGCTTGCTTTGTATCAAGGTACTTTTTTTTTTGCGTAGCAGAATTTACACAAGACATAGTCATGTAGATTAAATCATTTGCTTTTCTTTTTCTTCTACTCTTCTCTTTAGTTTATATATTCACTTTTGTTTTCAGTTTTTCTAAGTTGATTTTGTTATACTCCTATAAACCATACTCATTTGATCCACTTTATTTTGCATAATGGTTTGTAAGCGTTAGGAATTTTCTTACCTTTACAATTAGAGGACACTCAATTATATTGGTTTGCTCACTGACCAATTAATATCTTGGCTCTTATGTCTATTTTCTTATAGTTTAATAGTAGTTTAATGAAAAAGATGTCTTCTTATCTATGTCTTCTTATATATTCTTATTTATGTATTCTAATTTATGTTGTGATATGGTGGTTCATTAATTATATGTTTGAGCAAAATGTATATCAATTTCTTGACCACATTCAATTTATTGTGTTATGGGAATGAAGTTGCAGGGAAAACGAATTGCTTATGAAGCTCAAATTAGATTGTTCTCTTGAGAACCACTTGAACTAATTCAACTATACTGGTGTATAGAATGATATTGTTGTTGGTGATGGTTTCAAAATGAACAAGGGGTGGTCACTCTTTTATTTTGCATAATTGAATTTTGGTTTTGCATTGCATGATGTTTTAAGCATTATTGAAGGATCAGACTGTTCAGCCATTAAGTCGGCAAAATTGTTGTATGTGTAGACTTTTCACATGAATAATCTAAATGATTATTGAAATTTATTGTTCCTTCAATTAAGTTCGGTTGCTTTTGAGATTGAAAGTTTTGAACATTAGTTCGGTTGCAAAATTGTTGAACATTTGCAAGGACCATTGAAAGGATTTGCTATTTTAAATTGGGAGTTCTGACAATATTTTAGTTTCTTTTGTGCAGGTTTGATTTGTGGTCTGTAAGGATCGATTAAAGAATAATACGAGAGGATTGTTTTTTTGCACATTAATTTTTCCTTTCTTCACCTGTGTTACACTTTATTTTATTTTTTTATTTGTCTAAAATTTTCAATTGTTCTTTTTTCTTTTCTTTGTTACATGTGGCTAATGTGAAGTAGCTCTTTCTGTTTTTCGTTTCCTCCATGTATGATCTTTGTTATTTACCTTCCTTCTTTTCTTGTTGTTGTCTGCTTTCTGGTTGTGGAATGATTTTATTTTTTTTAATTTTGATAATGATGTTGTTGATATAAAGAGAGCAATGCAACTAAGGGACGCTATGTGTTTAATAAAAACCCTTCCGCTGATGAACTTTTGGCAGTTTCAAATATTAAAATATCACTTACAAGATTTTCTGACAATGCTGTGAGTTATCTTTATTTGGCCTTTTGTGATATTGTATGTTTATGGTGTCATATTCTCCTTAATATTGTATGTTTCTCACTATCTTCATGTTGTGTGGTTTGGATGTAGGGTTCCCTTTATCCTGGGTTGGTGTCGTTCGTTGTCGTTGTTCTGACCATCGCTCTCCTTTATTGCTCTCTGTGTGTCAGCTGGTGTTGCTGCAATTTTGTTGTTTCTGCTATGGTCCAGATATTGTGTTAGCTGAGACTATGTTTTAGGATTTTAATTAGGTTTGTAATTGGAATGCACAACCATAACTTTTGCGGAGATACCAATGTTACGTCGAATGTGGTTTATAAAAAGTTTTTTGTAATGTGTAGTACTTCGTTGTATAATATTATTTTTCCGACATATGTTCATTTTAAAGGTATTAACAAAGTATCAAACTTTTTGTGTTAAACGACTCATGTTATTTCAATATTTTGTTATATTTGCAGAGTAGATGTTTCATTATAAAATGAACTATGCCATTGCACTTTTATATTATTTTTTTTATTTCATTGTCAATTATTACTATTGATATGACCCGTGCGCCAGCATCGGTCGATGGTCTAGTTAAGATGAAAATTTAGCCCCAAATTTGTGAACCCTAATTTCGAATCAGAATTTAGAAAGGGAAGATCGTGAAAGGGTTGAAGAGAATCAAAAGCCATAACAAGTTCAATTTTTTTTGTTAATGTTCGAAAAAAGAATTGTTGGGGAGAATAAATAGTAGCTGATTTGAAAATTGGTGTTGCGAGGAAATGGAATAAGCTATGAATGGAAAAATCAAAGATTGAAGTGTTGTTTTTGGCGGTAAGGTTGTGTGTATGCGTAAAGAGAATAACGACACTGTTTCATAAGAAGAAAACACTCAAACTTATGAATGAAGGCTCAATTAAGTCTCTCTTAGGGTGAGGCTCAATTAAGTCCTTCACTCGTGAATCATTTAAAAACCACGATTAGATTTGATCGATGGTTTAAATTTGTTGAAAATAAAAATAAGAACATTTACATATGTTCGCACACAATCCTACTCATATTTCTTTCCCATTTGCGTCATCCCAACTCACCCAAAAGAAATGTCGATGATTGGTTGGAAATAAATGAAACTGTGACAAAATCACAAAATAGTTAGGTTTAAATAGTTATATCGCTCTTATAAGTTTGCGTGTGTTTTTTGTTTTCGTCCATGTATCTTTTTTTGGTAAGAAACTACCCTTGTAAGTTCTAAACGTTTTGATTTTGGTCATTGTCGTTATCATCTGTTACAAAAACACATATGTGGGTGGTGTGGCGACAAGTGACATGGCAAGTGAGGCTGATGTGTCTATTTAGATGACCAATCACAAGGTTTTAGGGACCAAATCCAGAAACGAAAATTACAAGACGGACTAAACAAAAAATAAATATGAATTATAATTTTCACAAATTTCTTTCATCTTCTTCATCCTCTTCTTCCATCTCAACCCAAAAAAAATTCATCCTTCTACAATCCTAACCCCAAAAAAATTCCCTTATGGCCCTATCTCCCCAAATCAAAGTCTCTCCATACATTCAACGTTGTTCTTCTGCAATATTCTATTTTCTCTCTCTTATTTCTCACTCTAAACCACGAAACCCTAACCCTAAATTCTTTATTTGCCTCTTCCATGGCGTTTCACACCCCCGATCACGAATCAAACTCCACTTCCAACACCCTGACATGTCTCTACAATCCCTACAAAGATTTCGAAGTACCAATCTGATACCTCTACCAGCTCCCAGCCTCACCCAAACATCTCTTCATAGAGGAAGCTCAACGCAAACATCATTCCCGGGGAGAAACCTACATTTCTACACTGATTGTGGCTACCTCGGCGACGCCATTAGCGAGGCCGGCGTAGGTTTCGTTGAAGTCTAGAAATCGTTCGAGAAAGGAAATACTAATAAGCTCATACTCAACAAGATTCTAATTTCTTCTGGACGCGTGGGTTGGACGTGGGGGAACCGCCTTAGTATGAACAAGTTGATGTACGCCAAAATTGAGAGCGGGATCACATCAACGAGAGATACCGAAGATGTTTTCAACAATTTTGCAGTCGGGCTTGACACTGGCGTCTGGCGCCTTGTATCGGGCAACGAGAGGGTGAGATCAACTGTTGTCGCAGGTGCTATTGGTTGGGTTATGGTTGGAGTGGTGAAGCAGGCTTTGAAACGCACGCTACGTGCCTATGTGAAAAAATTGCTTTGTGTGAGATATCAAATTTCAAAGTCTCAATTATTATTGTTTTATTGTTGGTTACTATCAATTTTGAGGTGGTTGTATTGTTTTGGTGACAGGCTTTGTTGGTTACTTTATGAAAACATTCTTCATCTTCAAAATTGATTAATGTGGTGTCGATCTATTGTTTGAGATTGAAAGAACAGAGAGATTAAGGAAAATGTGGGTTTGATAATTTTTTTTTATGAAGGATGAATTTAGTAACGAGAGGTTATTATTTTAGTAGGATATTTGACGGTTAATAATAGTATACATATTTTTTACAAATTGATGTTGTTATTTTAGTGAGAAACGAAAGAAGTTAGAAGAGGAGGTTCAATGATTTGGTTACATTTTGGAGTGTAAAAATGAAATTAAACAATTAAAGTAAGGAACATATGCTTGCAGGCAACACAAATTCATGACACGACAATTTAGCATCAATAACATTGGGCACATCATGCTGAGATTGAATGAAGATGATAGTTGGCTTTTTATTTTGTTTTGCAAATTTTGGTGAGTTAGAGAGAAAGCAAGTGGGGAAGAAATAGAGGGAAGGATCGTGTATGAACATAAATAAATGTTTTTATTTTTATTTTCAACAAACTTAAACCATAGATTAAATAATAGTAATTTTTAAATGTTTCTCTGATGAAGGACTTAATTGAAACTTCACTCTACAATCCACCATAAAAATTTGGTACCAACAACCACACACACACACACACACACACACACACACACACACACGTCAAATTTTATTTGACACCAAATCTTATCCTTCGATTTTGATTTAATCAAACGATCAAAATTAGTCACTAGTGTTCACATGATTTCCTTCCTTATTTTTTTGAGAGGAGTGTTATAAAAATGTTCAAATATCATTTCTCTTTTTTGAAGGGTGATTTCCTTCCTTAATTGTAATTATGTTTTTTATTTTTGCACTTCATTTTTCCTTTATTGCTGAAGATACATTGAATAGTCGGAGACCACATCCTCTCTTTGTAATTAATCTCCATGTGATATCCCTCTCACCATAGCTCGATAAGTTCTCAAAAACCTTCATCAAGAGTTGTCCTTTAAATTATTTTCTTTTTGAGGCAATTCATTCAAACATTTATATTACCGGTAATAAAAAGCTCAAACGATTATATGTCTGTGTGTTTTACATCATGCTAGCGTTGAGCAGCAACATATAAGGGTTATTTGGAGTAATGAAATAACAATGAAGCTTGTGCAGGGAGCCATAATAATAAGAGATACAGAATCCTTTAAAAAAGGGAGAGGGAGATAGAATCTGAGAGTTTTTAGAAAGTAATTAACCAAGAGAAGAAAGAATAGATTATTTTTAAAAGGGTCGTGCTAACTTGTGCTTTTAGGGCACATGTTAGCATTTGTCTTTCTAAAATTAAAAGGTGGTTCATTTAATCAAGCATGTGAGCACTTAACGAATTAATTAAAGACGTTAGATTAAAATTGTATTAATGGATAGGATTTGGTGTCAAATTTAATTTGACACCTTGATGTCATTTGATCCAATCCCTATATATATATAGTTATTAGTAGTTATAGGAAGGTAGTTACTTATTGGTGTGTTATATTATGGTTGTAATGTGTGAATGAAGAATAAAGAAAGTTAATAAACAAAAGTTCTAATATTTCTCTCCTTCTTAGGAGACATGTTCCTTCTTGAATTGGATAGTTGTTACTACTAATTTTTATATTTTATCAATATTCTTTCCCTAAATATTGAATTATTCCTCTCTTATACCCCTAATATGTAAATCTTTTACATCAACCACAATGGTAGTTTATTCACAAAAGATAAATCAAGAAAGACAATAAGAAGTTTCTTGGGAAGCCCCGCTGCCAATGAGGTTCAGAGCATGAATCATTATTCTTTTGAAAGCAAATGTGGGAGAAGAGTTGTATTAGAAATTCTAATACTAATAATAATAATGTCGAATATCTCTTGGGATCTTTTAAGTTTTATGTGTATACCAGTTCAGTACTTTAAGTTTACTAGTGTGTTAACCCGTACAACGCACGGGCGCTAGGCTATTTTTTTTCCTGAGTTTCTAAAATATATTATATTTTTTTGCACAGTAAGAAAAACAATGGTGTCCTTAAAAAAACAATGTTTCAAAGAGTTATTTAGATAAAAATTTGATCCTCATAGTTAATATAAGTTAAATACAATATTATATTAAGAGATTAAATGCAAAATATTATTTAAACTAAATTTTTAGATGCCATAAATATACCATTTTTCCCGTGTTTTTTACGTTTATTAATGATGGATATATGTCTTGTGCTTTTATGCATAGTGAAAATTTATTTCTATTATTTTTTATATATATTAACGAAAAACATTTTATTTCTTTATGTATCAATCACAAATATTTTTCACTTGTTTTTCTTTAGATTTACCAATGACAAATATTTCCCCTATATTTTATTTATTTATTAATGACTAATATTTTAACAATGCTTTTTATTTTATTTTTATCAACGAAAAATATTTGAGCCATAATTTCTTATGTATCGATAATAAGTCTTTGTCCTATGTTTTTTTTTTATATTTATAATGAAAAATATATGTTATGTTTTTATTATTGACACATAATTGTTCCATTTTTTTATATATTTATCAATGGTAAAAATTCCACATAAATAAATTGTGCGAAGTACCTGTCTCGTACTTTTTTTATGCACCAATTACAAATATTTGTCTCCTTTTTCTTAAATGCATTATTGATAAATATTTGTTTAGTGTTTTGTTGATATTTATCAATGACAATATTTGTCCTGTGATTCTTTTTGTAAAAAAAAAAAAGTATTTGTCCCGTGATTTTTTTTTGCGTGAGTGATTAATAGTTGTCCCATTTTTTAAATATTTATGAATGACAATAGTTGTCTCGTGTTTTTTATGTATCAATGACAAATATGTGTCTCTTATTTTTATGCATCATTGATTAATATGTGTCCCGTGATTTTTCTTAATTTATTAGTGACAAATATTTGTCATGTTTTTAATTTTTTTTATAAATCAATGACTTGTATTGTGTTTTTTATACTCTTCACTGATAAATATTAGTTACAAATTTTATTTAAGTATCCTTGGTTTTTGTGTATTTTTTATATTTATTAACAACAAACGTTTGCCGATCGTTTATAATTGATTTTTAAGCGGATTAACTTATCTTATAAATGGTGGTCTCGACCTAAAATCCACCAGCTCTATAAATTCTTCTTTATTATTGCATCTTAGCTGGATCATTTTCACGCAAGACTCTGAATGTTCACGCATGTTTCAGCAACGTTTTCTCTCCTATGGTCTCCCTCGCAACCGTTACTTCAAGTCCTCTATTTAGCCCGGTGTTAGGAAATTCTTGACTATGGTGAACAAAAATTCAGTTTGAATCATTGGTAATGGTAATGGTAATGATATTAACCTATGGTTGGATAATTGGATGGGCACCCCTCTTGTCGAGATGTTGAATACTCCACCACAGATGTTTCCCTCTCTTACCATGAAGCTTGCAGCGGTAATAGAGAATGGAAAATGGCGGATCCCTTCCCCTCTCATTGACTATCCGAATGTGGCTTAGAATATTATGAAGAATACCTTACCGGTTACTCCTTTCTTGGATAAGCGAATATGGAAATATGATGCTGATGACGTTCTTACTTCTAAGCTAGCGCACTTGTACCTGTGCCCTCCTCTTTCTAGACTTGATTGGCTGGCTGTTATTTGGCGCACCTGCATTCCCCATCGCACTCATTTGTTTTTTGGCGTATGATGTTGTCCAAGCTTCCGACAGATGAGAATCTAAGGTCTGGTGGCTGCACCTTAGTGTATGTTTGTGTTCTTTGTTTCCGGCATGCAGAAACTTCGTCCCATTTGTTTCTAGATTGTGAATTTGAAACTATTATTTGGAAATGGCTGAGTGTTAAATTATGGTGCACTATCTCATTGGTTTCTTATTCGTCAATTCTTGAGTGCATTCTGCAGCAGTTCCCAACTTTTTGATGTTTTTGCTGCTTCTCTTGTGCATAAGGTCCATACAATTTGGTTGGATAGGAATGCTATTCGCTTAAGTTTCGCAAATGTTTCCCTTCACGCTTCCATGGCCAAAATTTCGTCCTTTGTTGCTATGTTTGGTGCTAACTCCAAAGGTAATTGTGTAGTAATGGATGAGGTGTTTTTAAATAATTTTTTGATCACCCCTTCTTACAGGCTTGTTAGAGAGATTATGTCGGTGATTTGGAAGCCTCCCACCATTACTTGGGTTAAGGCGAACATTGATGGTTCTGTTCTTAATCTTAATTCTTCTTGTGGGGGAATTTTCCGAGACTTTCGTGGTACTTATTTGGGTGGTTTTGCTTGTAATCTCGGACATGGTACTGTTTTTGAGGCCGGTCTTACGGGTCTTATGTTTGCTATGGAATATGCGGCTTCGCACAATTGGTCTAGGTTGTGGCTAGAGAGTGATTCTTCCACTGCGATCCAGGCTTTCAAAGATCACTCTATCATTCCTTTGTGTTTACGGAACCGATGGTATAATTGCATGCAGCTTGACTTAATGGTGATTTGTTCACATATTTATAGGGAAGTAACTGTTGTGCTGACACTTTGGCTGCATTGGGACAAGACGTCACTACCAATACTTGGTTCCATACTATGCCAGTTTCTCTCTCGGTTGATTTTGCTATAGACAAATGTGTGTTGCCTAACTTTAGATTTATGTAGCCATTTCTATTCTTTTATTTTTGCTTTCTTACTTTTTGTCTTTGAGGGCTCTTTTGTGCATATTTTTCCTTTTTTTTTAATAATATTATTTATTAGGTTGGCGGTAGAGAATGAGAGTTTATGTGGGGTGCCAACCTAGTTGGGATGCTGCAGATTCACCTTGATGCCTAACCTTCCTATTGGCCTATCAAAAAAAAAAACTTATCTTATAGTTAATTGTGGATTCAACATATCCTAAGTTATTTTTATTTTTAATAAGTGAAGTAAGAAATTGATGTTCAACTTTTTCTATTATTTATTTTTTAATGCAATCATTATAATTATTTTGTTAAGGGAGAGTGATGTTAATATGAATTGATGAAATAGAAATATTGTAATGCAACATTTACTTATTTGTTAATTTTAATATATGAAATACCCCCCTCAAAAAAATATATGAAATGCAATTGATGTTGTATTATTTTTTCTTTTTCACTCAACTCTTTTGAATAACGTGACATTTTTTTCCTTAAAAAAAATAACATGTCATTTTTGTTTTATAATACGACCATTTCATTGTTTCTACTTTTTTTAATATTTTGTTTGTAAGACCATTTCAATTTTAGTTTTAAATTTTCACACAAAAAAGTTGAGGGACAAAAAAAAAGTTTATATGCAAGAAGCAATGTAATCAATTGAGATTATGATTCTTCGACCAATGCAAAATATATCCTATAAATAAATAGATATTATATAAATTAAAAAAAATGCAAATTTATAAATTCTAATTCTAAGTTTTTATTTTGAAATTATGTCATTTTATATGACTAACAATCAAAACTATTGAGTTAAACTTTTCCTTTTACCATAAATGGTGTCATTAAAAAAAAGTTTGTCATAAATAGTGATTTGATTATGATTGGTAGTCAACTTTGCATTGTCATTTGCCACATGTAATTTTTCCTTTGTATTTGATCTTGGTATGCCATGTGAATTGTTACATTTTAGTTATTCTCAAATGTATGTATAGAGGATTTAGTTTCATAATGATCCTTTTAGTTATTAAATGTTTGCAAAGTTACCCATGCAATGAGACTCCGTTAAAAAAATGATGTACCCATTAAGTCGATGACTAAGCATGTCCAACAAACCAAATTATCTAATTTTAATTAATTTTTATTAAAAAATGAAATAAAACCTAAAATTAAAAATTCATCATCGTCAACCCACCCTCACCCCATCTCCCTTCCACACCATCAAAATCCATCATCCCCCCACCCAATATCAATCCTAGCTCAACCCATCTCCATCTCCATCATACGAAATATTACTTTTTCCAAAATATCATAATTCAAAACAAACCTAGAAATTTAGAAATTGAAGAGCTGACCACTTTCCTTTTCCTCACTGTTACTTATGTCCACCTGAATATATCAAAAAGGACATCCCCAACAGAGTCATATTTGGACTTAAATTGAAGTGCATGCTTATGGCCGGATTAGGCAAGTGTACCAAGTCGTTTACCAAGTAATAAAGTGATAAGTAGAGATCGTATCCACATGGATTGTCGTTTCATTCAAATAACTCGTATTACTTATTTAGTTTGACGATATAAAATAAAAGAGTTAAGGGTTAGAGATTACAATTTTTATCTATTTGCAGCAGAGCAAGTTACATGTTTGGTTGCAGAAAAGTACACATCGGTTATGACTCTTCGAATCCCACTATCTATTTTGTTGGAATTATATAACATTCATGTCGCGTTTAGTTATGTTAAGTTGACTATACAAGTGATGAGGTCGTTGGGACATTCTAACCTAGCCGGTTGTCAAGTTGCACTTGCTGATCGCACAATGATCCATACATGCGGGGTCTATACTATCTCGGTTAATCTAGGTCTATCCCTCGGATGGCTAAGTGCAGATGTTGATCGCTTAGTGATCCTTACGTGTGGGGTCATGCTAATTCAATGGTAATTGTAACATAGACTTAAATCTGTGTTCCTAGATTTTCAAAGGCAATGCAGTCTAATGTTCTTGAAGGTCTTCTCATCTATGAATCTTAGGACACTCATAGCACACTCTCCTTCTTCTCTTGGTAGTTCTACAAACGGGCAGCCTTATGAGTGTCTACATTTGTATTGTTTTCTATATTTGAGTCTATAATTCTATTATTTCTGAAATACTCACCTTCTCCTCTTGTAATACTCATATGTTTTCCCAGTGAAACCTACTAAAAATGACTGAAAAGCATGCTAAGATTAACGTAAAATGACCTATCATCAATGCTCTTTAAAAGTATCCAGGCACGTCTTAAAAGATATGGGGCATACCTCATTAATAGAAAATAGTGGAATCATAAGGCGATATCTAAGGATAATACGGTCCTCCACTAGTGACATATGTTGACCTAACCCATCAATCAGGATAGTTAGAAGAAAATCCTGAGCATGTGTTTTTAAACACTTTTGGGTTAGAATGTGTCAAAGCGAATACTTATGATTCTAGAAAAGTCATCATCAATCAATGCATTTAATTGTTTTAAATGTGTTAAGATATTTTGCTCTTTTTGATTTGTCCTACAAACCTATATTTTTTCTCACCTATTAATTCTCAAGACTCTGACACAGTCAACACCTATCAATAAATTTAATTGTCTTCGATGCATTAAATTGTTTTTTTGTCTGTTTTATTTATTGTTCAAAAAGAATTTATCTTAGAGGTGTCAACTTAATAGTAAAATATTGACTTTATAACCTAAAGCGATATGGTTCAAACCCAATATGAGATACTCCCTCCATAACAAATTATAAGCAAAATTAGGTATATTTGTTTGTAACAAAATATAAGCCAAAGTAGACTATTTAATGATGTTATGCCCAAAATGCTCTTTTTTTATTTCAAACGAGTTTTTATAAAATTAATTGATATTTTTTTTTGGGTCAGGTAGCCTAGTGGCTAGAATTCACCTTATAAGGTGAATAAGTGGGGTGTCCGGGGTTTGAACCCCGGCCCCTGCATATAATAATGCATTGTCCTACCAACTGAGCTATGCTCACGGGACAAATTAATTGATATTTATCCTATGAATAATTGGGTGGACATTGGAATTAATGGAAGGGTAACCAATGTATGTAAGTGTAGGCAAATCAATAAGATGTGCAATTTTTTTTTTACATCTTTCCATATACTTTAATCTTTGAAGGTGAGAAAAACACAAACATAAGTTGAATTGTATTGATTTTTTCATTCTTTTGAAAATTTTGGTAAACTATTAAATGTCTTTATCTTGAAGACTTTCCCACACTTCAATAGTTATGTATTATAAACCAAACACATTGTCATTACTCATCCTTTTTAATGTTTTCTTTCCCCAGTTTTAAAATATATATATATATATGAATCTAGACGGTTATCTCTTTTTAATTCTCGGGGTTTTCTGACAGTTGACAATTATCAATGCATTTATTTTTCCTAAATGCCTTAAATTATTTTTCCCATTTTATTTATCATTCAAAATGATATTGTATAAGATGTATCAACCCACCGACAAAAGTTTGACTTTATAACCTAAAAAAATATAGTTCAAATATAATCTGAGATGCCACGTGTACAACAAAATTTGAGAAGTAGGTCATATCTTTTAAAGCTACTTCTTTCACTTTGTAATGTGTATATATACACAGACGTGCACATACATGTATGTACAAGTATTACATGTCCTTGAAAGTAACATCTAAAATTTGATGGCTCTAATTCTCTTTATAGTTCTTAGCTTGTGTATAACATGTTGCAAAGTTGATGCAAGAAGCAAAACTCTATTAGATGAGCGAAATCAGTTTACACTATCGAAGAGTATCATGGTATTATCTTTGATTTATTGTCCTTTCTTAATTTGATTTATACATGATTTAGTTAATTATAATTATGTTTGTAAATCCAGCATCCAGTGGACAATAATTTTGATTGTGTTGATATCTACAAGCAACCTGCTCTACAACATCCCTTATTAAAAAATCACAAAATTCAGGTATAATAGTTGGACAATTTAGAAGATTAATTATATTACTTTAGTGCACTGTAGAAACTAATTAGTATTTAATAAAGTAGTAGAGAATGATATATAATCAAATAATTTATTATTCAAGATTTCTAACCTTAAATTTTAATTCAGGATTAATTTATTTTTTTATAAAGAATTTTAACTTCAATTACAATTTATTCTTCATTAAACCTTATTTTATTCCTTCTTCATTGCAATATGTGTAGCTTTTCCCAACTTTCGCAAAGAATGTCGTGCAAAGTAGATCATCTTATGGTAAAACAATGGATGATTGTCCATTGGGAAAAGTGCCTATCTACAACAAGACAAGAAGTCATCAAATTATTACTAATTCGTCTTCAAAATTACAAATTGATGATTTTCGACAGTATTCCCAAAGTTCCCAAAGATATCATGTAAGTGGGTATTTTTAAACAATACATTTTACATGAAATGACATAACATTGTGTTTAT
>Ga0228710_1002137_pt1 | contig 30856 bp, 21 predicted proteins | sample MedpolnodulmetaG_FD_177995 | JGI IMG/M metagenome (GOLD analysis project Ga0228710, IMG submission 177995) | Root nodule microbial communities from Medicago polymorpha collected in Santa Monica, California, United States - pink nodules | ecosystem: Host-associated > Plants > Roots > Nodule...
TTTTTTTTTTGTTTTTTTAAGCAAAGGTGATTAATATGTTTCTTTTATGGAAAATGTTGAAGAGTGCCCTCGGGACATTGGTTAAGAGAATATAAATAAAAATAATTTGTTGAAAAATGGTGAAAAGTGTTGAATTAAAGTTTTTAAAAGTCAAAAAGTTGTGATTTTCAATGCAAAATTATTGTTTTTAATTTCCTTAACCATTGCCCTGAGGGCACCGGTTAGCAAGACTCTTCTTTTATCTTGTAAAAAAATTCTTTTCTTAGTAAATAATTCTTTAAATATCTTTTTCGTGGTTCTAATTATAATTTTGATACCTCCATTTTCACTCACATATATATAGGATCATAGAGTTTAGAATAATGAATCTTCTAATTTATTCTAGAAATGGATCTTTTAAGCATATTCAGATGGTTTGTTTGATAATATTGTTATTGTGTGTTGATGTACTTATCTTATCTTATCATGTGTGCACACGAACCTATATAATGGTATTATTGTCTCATTAGAAAGGAACGGAGAAAAAATGAATGAAAATGTTATGTTATTTTATCTTATCTTAGTGAGTTCTATCTTCTTGTAGTTATGTTAGTGGTAAGTCTTAGACTCATATCACACGAATTTATCTTCTTATTTTAAAATCACTGAGTTTCGCCCAATACTCCTATGAACCTTAATGCAAAGCTTCTTCCAAATTAGAACGAGTCTTATACCGATCCGACAGATATCAAAGACTTGTGTGAAAATTGAACTCTCTCACCACGACTAGATCTGACGTATCTTTTCTAGTCGGTTGCCGCAACATTTTTCGGAGATCAATGTTATTTAATTAGCATAGACTCACTATTTATTTCACGACTTGAACTTTTAATTTTTTTAAGAAAAGGGGAAAAAGTTCAAATTACCCACATTTTGAAAGATTAAGGGTTCAGGAGTTGGTTACATAAAGGGAAGGTATTAGCACCATTTATGTTCGTAGTACTCTACGAGAACCTCTTGAATTTATTTAACTTTTTGTGCTTAAACTTGTTTGCTTTAAAAAAGAAATTAGAGTGGTGATTAAATGAAAAAAAATAAGGTTTTTTATTTACATTTTTTATTGATTTGGAAGGACGAATGTCATTTGCCTACGTACCCGTGAGGGATCAAAACCTCGTAGTTCGGAGTAGAAATTACCGTTTGATTTGTTTGGTGTTTTTTATTGGTTTTGAAAAAGGTTTAAAATAAAGTGACAGGTAGCAAATATGAATTGGTTTATATTTTTTAATTTGAAAGAAAATAGACTCAAAGTATGATTAAATGGATTGAAATTTGATTAAGAAAGAAATAAAAAAGGGAATCACTTGATTTGAGAAATCAAGGTTTATTATGAAAATATTTTTTTGTGAGGTTTTGGTTATTTGCATGTTTTTGTTGTTTTTGAATATTAATTAAAACATAAAAATAAAACTAACGTGACAAGAAAATAAAAGCGCGAGGAATTTCCGTAGTGACGTTGGATCACCCCGAAAGTCCTTTTCTAGCCTAATATATTTTGCATTTTTTGAATATATAAAAGCGAAAAAATAAATAAAATAAAGACATATGCATGATTTCTTCTCATTTATAATTACATTGGACCTAAGTACATTCTAATTGCGAATAAATAAATGACAAAAATTAAAATGCTAACTAGAAACAAAATGAAATGCAAAAATGCCAAAAAGAAATAAAGTGCAACAAAATAAAAGAAAGGGACAACTGAAGTGATAAAACTCTAAATGGACTTTTCCGAAGGGACTTTTTCCTAAGGGACTTTTTTCGAAGGGACAGAAAAAAGAGGGAGAAAAAAAGAATAGCTCGTCAACACAAGTTAAATGAGGGAGAAGAGAGAAAAGTTCTTTGACAACTCAAGAGAACTTTTGGTGTGTTTTGAAGTGGGGAATGAGGGCTCTATTTATAGGTGAGGAGATTGATGAAAATGGAAAAGTGGTTTAATGATTTTTGATTGGAATTGAATGTGATTTGAATGATTTTTTGGAAGAGAAAGTTGACAGTGTAATTTAGCATGATTGGTGGCACACTTGAGATGAAATTTTTTGGTCCTTGACACTATATCTTTGACAATTTTTGGACTCGTTAAAAAATGTTAATAAAAAACCTAAAGAAGTAATTAAACTAAAAAATAAAAATAAAATGGTAAAATGGAAAAATAAAAAGATAAAATAAAAACAAAGACCAAATAAAAAAATGAAAGATAAAAATAAAAACTAAAGTTAAAAAAAAAGACTAATAAATAAAAAAAAAGTGAGAAGAGGGCCTGAATCGAAATAAAATGAGGTATTTTAAAATATCTCTCTGCCGAATTTTTTATGAAAAGGCAGAGACTATTCCGGATCCGAGGACACGTGACAGTGAGACCTTAGGTCAAAAATTGAGGTATGATATCGGTGTATCAAGTTAGTTTATCAACTTTCCTTTTGTGACAACCATTGGAATGCATTGTTTGAATTTTTAAGTACATTAAGAGACCACCTGAAAAAGAGCTTGTATTTACAAATAGAGAAAGACAACACTAATATCATTGGATATTCATATGTTGATTGGGTAGGAGATGTGATAAACAGTATACGTCAGATTATTATGTTTTCATTGATGGAAACCTGATCTCATAGAAAAAGCAAAAAGAAAATTGTTGTTGCTCGGTCAAACAGAAAGGCTAGGTATCGAACCATGGCTCATGCCACTTGTAAGCTTATGTGGTTGAAGGATTTTAGTGCAAAAGCTTCATTTTTTACGTTATGCAACGGAAACACTTATTGATAATGAGAAGTATCGAGTCCCGGGACGTGGTTGAAGATGTGGAAAATGCATATTCCACAAAGAATCAAGGTGCTCTCATGGAGGGTGTTGAGAGGTGTTCTCCCAACTCGTACGAGACTACAAGTCAAAGATGTGCAGTGTATGGATAACTGTCCATTTTGAAGCTGAGAAAAACACAAGAAGGGCGGGTTGAATTGTGTTTGCTTTTTCTTCATTTTCTCCTACTGAAATCACTGATCAGAAGCAGATAGAGTTCAGCTTCTGAAGTGATGTTCAGATTTTAAGTGCAGTGGATAAAACAGAGAGAGATAGAGAGAGAGATATAGAGAGAGAAGAAAGACACAAAGCAATTATACAGGTTCTTTCCACAAACCGAAAGTAGTCGTGTCCCCCTTGCACTTCCAAAGAGAGCTCACTAAAATGTAGTATCTGATTACAATTGCTCACTGCTACAACTAGCAAGAGACTTCAAATTACTCAAGCATAACTGCAAGAGATTTCCTATGCTCTTGAACTAAATCAAAAGACTTCCTTTGCTCAAGCACACAAGCAAGAGACTTCCTTTGATCAAGCACAACTGCAAGAGACTTCCTTTGCTCAAGCACAACTGCAAGAGACTTCTTTTGCTCAAGCACAACTGCAAGAGACTTCTAATCAAACAGAATTACAAAGAAAAATGTTTGAGGTTGAACACTTGATATACAATCAGTGGTGTTGACAATACAAAACAGATATAGACTCTTAAGACTCTAGAATTTCTAAGATATGGAAGTTGTTAAGAAATTCTAAGTGAACTTTTGATGCATAATAATATCAGAGTTTTGGCGCTTTTTAAATTGTTGTATGAGTCTTGCTTTCTGCATTAACCAAACAACATGTCTTCACTCCTTTATATAGAGGTGTGAAAGATACGTTGTGAAATTGTCAGCGCATCAAAAAGAGTCGTTTGAAGCTTTGATCAATCACCAATGATCTTTTGCCTGATATGGTTATTGTCCTATGAAGGATCAATTTCAAATCCATTCCAAGTCTGTAGGAACATTGTTGCAAGCATGGCTGTTATTCTTGTCTTGTTGCAGAGACAAAAACAGAGTAGTGAAGATAGTGGTTGTACAGTTCGTACAATTGTCCTTTGTCAACGCTCTTTAAAGAACAAGCATCCAATGCTTTCAAATTCTTTGAATTAGCCGTTGCTTCACTCTTCTGGTCTTCTACAATGCTTAGGCATGATTAAATCATTTAACATCCTTTGAAGTTTTATTTTTCTCAGCCTCTGATGATCTTCAGATGCTCTGACAAAAACTGCTTCTAGTGATGTACTTCTGATGAAGTGCTTCTGATGAACTTGCTTCAGATGATGACGTCATCTTCAGGAGCGCTTTTTTCCAGATGCTTTAAGCTTCCTTTTTGTTGATTTCACATCACTCTTTTGTTCTTCCAAAACCTTATAAGATACAAAAAAATTGTCTACGGTCCTGTACACTTGAACAAATATTAGCATATCCAATTGACAATTTTTAATACCTTGTTATTATCAAAACTCTAAAGGGTAATGTTAAACACATTTTGTTTCAACACATTTTGTGAAACAAATTATGAGAATGATTGACATGTTTTTTATAGGGTGTGAGGAGGCAAAAAAAATGTATGGATTTTGGCAGGAATGTGGCATCTAGTTCATAATGCAACTGTTGCTGCTGTAAACTTAGCAGATTGGTTTTTTTTCTTTCTCTTTTATGCAGGTTAACAGATAATGAATGCGTTGATTTGACAATGATTCTTTGGTGCTTAAGGCGTCGGCAAAATGATAAAGTATGGGATGGAGATATGAAACCAATTAATGTCGCAATTCAGATGGTGCGCAACACTCTTTTCCAATGGAAAGCAGCAAGAAATGTGAATTATGTGCAGGTTCGACAACAACAAAGTAACATTGTGCAGTGGCAGCCACCGGAGACAAATTACGTTAATGTTGATGCAACACTGTTTGCGGAGCAACCAAGCTTTGGAATTGGAATGTGTATCTGAAATCACCGAGGTCAATTCATAAAAGCGGCAACAACATGGCATGACGGAAATCCACAACCGCAGGAAGTAGAGGCAATCAGTTTACATGATGTTATTCTTTGGCTTCGGCAATTGAGAATATCAAATGTGCATTTTGAGCTAGATTGTAAGCTAATAGTTGATAGCATAGTCGATATGACTAATAATCTGTCTGAGTTTGACAATATAATATTTGTATATAAGTCTCTACTACCTCAATTTTCAAACTTTAAGATAAGTTTTGTTTTGGAGGCAAGCAAATTATGTCGTCTATAGCTTAACAAAAGTGTCACGAATGTATGTTCGTCACCAGATATTTGATTTGATTCCATCTTGTATTGACTATATTTTTTTAATGAAAAATAGTAGGTGGTACTAAGGTGGATGGATCATGGTGATGGTGAATGTAGCCAACTAGCGATATTGTCTTTTCCTCTGAAAAAGACGAAATTAACCACCTAAACCACCACTCTCTCTACTACACTGTCATCTTCAAGAACAAGACTGAAGAACAAACACAGAAACAAAAATGGCTACCACCACCTTCACTCTTACACCATCAATACCAACCCTCTCCACAAAATCCAACTCCCTCATCCCTTCAAATCTTAACTTCAAACTCACCCCCTTCTCTTCCTCCACACACATGGCAATGTCAATGTCGTCGCGAAAGAATGATCCGAGACTTCTCAAATCCTTCCCCGACGACACGGCCATCACAATCACCACCACAACCTCCACCCCTTCCTACCGCAACCTCAAATCCCGTCTCCGTTCCAACGAAACCCTCTACGGCCTCTTCCTCCTCACCTTCTCTCCCACCCTCGCCGAAATCGCCGCCCTCTCCGGCTACGACTTCGTTGTCATCGACATGGAACACGGCCACGGCAGCATCGCCGACGCTCTCCCCTGTCTCCATGCTCTCGCCGCCGCAAATACCGCCGCAATCCTCCGTGTCCCAGAAACCACCGCTGCATGGGCCAAGAAAGCTCTAGATTTAGGCCCACAAGGAATCATGTTTCCGATGATCGAATCCGGTAAATCCGCAGCAAAAGCTGTGTCTTACTGCCGTTTTCCACCTACCGGAGTTCGTGGGTCGGCCCATCCTATTGTTCGGGCTTCAAGCTACGGTATTGATGAAGGGTACTTGAATAATTACCTTGACGAGCTTTTGGTAATGGTTCAAGTTGAATCTGAAGAAGGTGTGAAGAATGTTGAAAAAATTGCAGCAGTTGATGGGGTTGATATTGTGCAAATGGGACCGTTGGATTTGAGTGCAAGTATGGGGTATTTGTGGGATCCAGGGAATAAGAAAGTGAGGGAGACGTTGATGGAAGCAGAGAGGAAGGTGTTGAAGAGAAAGAGTGAGAAAGATGATGTTTTTTTGTCGGGTTTTGCATTGCCGTTTGATGGGCCTAAAGATCTTCGATCGCGTGGGTATCATATGGTTTCCGGTGCTTCTGATGTTGGTTTGTTTAGAAGTGCGGCTGTTGAGGATGTTAGGAGGTTTAAGGAGAGTTTGGTTGAGGATGGTGAGGATAGTGATAGGGAAGAGTTGGGTAAAGATGATGAAAAATACTGGAGTGAGTGAATGACAGACTCGATTTTCTCAGTTTTTCGATTTATGTATGATTAAGTGATGTAGTGTTGTTGTTAGTTATGGTATGCATTTAATCTTCAATGAAAAAAAACTCTTTTTGATCTGTTATGGTTATAGTCAAGGGTTAGAATTGTGGTTAAATGCTGCTTCAGTTGCAGTCAACTGCGATCGACTTACAATTGTCTGCCAAGATTGTGGTTGGTTTAGATGTACTGGTTATTGTATAGTTGTATTTATTTGATTAATGGTAGTGTTGTTTTGACTTGTTATAGTTAATTGTTGATTAGGCTGAGTTATAATTGGTCTTGTACTAGATAACAATTCTTTGATCAGTTGAGCATAAATTATGGGAGTCTCGGCTCCCAACTTAGGTGCTTTTTGGCCTCTCATTGTGTAACGTTGGACTTTCTTTGTTTTTGTTTTTCATTTCGGTGATCCGGTTATTTTGATGATTATAGTTATTGCTTTTTGGGCATAAACATGATGTTCATTAGTGGTTCTTTGTATTTTAATCATTAAGCAAGTCATGTTTGTTCAAACTTATTATGGTTGAATTTGGTTCATTTGTAATGCTGAGGGGCCAAATTAAGTCATTTTGTTGTATTCTAGTGTTTTCATTATCATAGTACAATTTCAGTTTTGTTTATGGCATTTCAAGGAATTTGTAGCTGTATGCATTTGTGAAGTATCGAACAAGCAGGTCATTAAGAGTAGCTATTGTGTCACTTTTTAGTCTCTTGATCTTTGATGGAAGAAAATACACGCTGATCTACTATTATTCCAAGTAGTATAATGGGTACTCTTGGTGTGCTGTAATACATTTAATACTATGGTGCTTGTTCTGTGATTTCTCTTGTCACAGTGATTCTTTACAGATTCAGCTCCAAAACTATACCTTCATATGGAACATGAACAAATATGGCAGGTAATAGTTGATATTGAAAAACATAATTTGATTTCTCATAATGTGATATAGCAAATTGATTGTCAGGGCCATCTTCATTGATTTTTTGCTGCTGTTGTGACTCTTCACTCTTGATGAATATTTTTTATTTTACATGAAAGTTGAAATATGGCTGGTAATAGCTGATATTGTATCACATTATTATATTTCTCATAATGTGATATGGTAAATTGATTGCCAGGGCTATTTTCGTGTAAATTGATTGTCAGGGCTATTTTGTGATTTTTTGCTATAGCAACTTACATTTTATTTGAGCTTCCCGCAATAAACAAAGAGGAATGGGTTGGAAACAATATATTTGTTAAAGTCTCACAATTTGTGAAACATCCACGTATATAACAAAGTGATGAGGAAGACGTTCATTGCGTTACAGTATACCTCATATTGCAAGGAACCCTAAAAACACCCACCTGCAAACAGTATACCTCATATTGCAAGGAACCCTAGAAACACCCACCTGCAAACCAACTAGAATCTTTGAACCCCTCGTATTTTCTCTAGTGAAGTGTCTTCAATGTCGCAAATGTGGGATGTAATGATGTCGGGGAATCAAAACATGTGCCATTGTAAGGAAGCCACATTAATCTTGAAGATCTAACCATTTTTGAAGGATTTAATAGAGGAAGGATTTAATAGAGTCGTTGAAACTGTGGCAAATGAAATTGATAGAAACCAGAGGTTGCGGTTAGGAGAGAAATTGACAAAAACTAGAGGTTGCGGTTAGGAGATGATGTTCAAAGGAGACAATGCCTTCGATTTTTATTTTGGTTTAGTTTTTCCCAACCCGATAGATTTTTGACACAAGAGACTCCATCCCATTTTTCTCTCCCTTTCTTCCCATCAATATCAATTTTACTAATTGATTCACATTTTAAAAGGGGGTGTTTAAGTTAGCGTTATAAAAAATGAATGATTACAACAACCCTGCATTTGATCTTGTTCTTCGAGAAATTGAAGGAAGAAAAGCGCTAAAAACGCTTTCTTTTCAACATTCTCTCCAACACCCACTTTTTTGTTGAAAAAAATCAAGGTGGTTTCATACAAAGTGGTAGGACCAACATCAATTGCAGCCAATGAAACAGTGGGTGTTAAAGATACATATTGATGCTAAGCGTATGTCAAAAATATTCAATCAGTAAAACTGTTTGTAGCTATTCGACAGTTTTGTTGCAGTATGTCATGTTACTTCACCATTGAAGCTAACCTTATACTGTTAAAGGAAGACAAAAGTATCACTACCAAAAAAAAAAGGAAGACAAAAGAAGGAACAAAAAAAAGCACATTTGATTTCAATCCATCATTCTTGACCTACTCCTAATAACATTTACACATGTGAAAAAAAAAATTATGCTACCAGAAACAACAAAAGAATCATATATAGCCGAAAATCTCTCCAATGAGAGAAAAGAATGATCAAATGATAACATCAAGGAAACATTGGACGTTTCCCTCGAGAGTCTAGTTGTGCAGTAGCAGAGGCTGTTCTTGTTGCAGAAGTGGAATTGGTGGAGGTGGTGGTAGTAGTAATAGTGTCGCAATTGCTGGAATCAATGTGTGAAGCAGACGAATTCTCATCATCAGTAGTGAAAGGTGTATGACTACGAGGCAATGCTCTTCTGTATCTAGAACCGGGCACACCTGGTCTCGTTGGTTCTTCCATGTGACTTGGTGGCTTCTTTGATAACATCAACACAACACGCCCCATCGTTGGACGAAGTTGTGGATCTCCTTGCGTGCACAGCAGACTCACTCGAATGCACACTTCCACTTGCTCGGTGGTTGTCACAGATGATGCCACTGTGGGATCAACCATTTCTAACCACTTCCCTTTCTTGTATAGTTTGTATGCCTGTAAAACAATAGAAAACAAATTAAGAACCAAGGAATCTGATTGAGATCACCTATTTATTAGAGTATCTTCTGCTCACAACTAAGAGATTAGTCCCTTCAAAAAATTTAGAGCCCATTTAAGGTTGTCTTTCTCAATGATGAATTTGTATTTGTATAGATCAGATATCAAACTCATGACCACATAAGTTTACTGATGTTGTTAGATTTTTGTTGGTAGGACATCAGAAACCAGAAAAAAGAGACTATTATTTCATTCATCTTTGAACAAGGCACATTGTGCTTTTAAGTGGTTATTTTCTGTTTCTTCTTTTACTTTTCACTATAATTTGTTTTTACTTTGTTTGTGCTTCCAAATATCTGTATCGAAATAAGATGTGAAACTCAAAAATTAAACAACAATACAAATTTACCCAATTAAGGAGATTGTCTCCATTGAAGGCTGAATCCGAGGAGGAGTTTCGATGACCAGTGATCAACTCCAACACCAAAACTCCATAGCTATACACATCTGCCTTCACAGATAGATGTCCATGCATTAAGTACTCCGGGGCCATGTATCCACTGCATATTTCACAAGTTTCATCATCATCATCATCATCATTTAACTATAGATGTCCATGCATAGATGCCCATGCATCAAGCACTCTTGAGGGTTACATTTATTATTTGTAAAATATTTAATTTAACCGTGGTTTGGATAACACTACTTAAAAGCATAATTTCATAGATGAATTTATCAAAATCCAATATATTGTACTAGTGTTGACTAAGGCTTATGATTTGTTAATAATTTTCAAACTTTCAGTTTCAAACTCTATTTTTATGCAGAACTATATCAAAGTGGAGTATTTTTTTTCTATCAACATTATGTTGGGTCTGAGTGGAATTGAACTTGGATCCCTTAAGATATTTAGTTCGAAACATGCAGATGAAAAAAATGTGATCGAGAGAATATACTTCACTAAAGGAGACTAGTCAAGTTCTCCAATAGTCATTGAATATTTTGCATCAATAACATGATTACCGAAAAAGTGAAAACATGTTTTTCGTCAATATATCAGTTTGTCAAAGTATGTTATCATTGGGGCAGCTGTAACTACTGCAGAGAATCAAACCTAAGAGCAGGTCAAATATGTCAAAGTATATTTGATGTAATGTTTAATGGACATGATTGAAACATTCACCAATTGAAAACTTGGCACGTTAATTAATTGTTGACTATTATCAGAGTTTTGTTTTTTAGATGCATTGACATTGACTAATATACAGTATATGGACTATAACAAACATAAATTAATGCATTTTGTTGAAAAATTAAAAGAAGAAAGAGTAATTTACTGTGTTCCAGCCACACGTGTATTGACATGAGTTTCATCTTCTGGAAAGAGACGAGCCAAGCCAAAGTCAGCAATCTTAGGGACCCATTTTTCATCAAGTAAAATGTTGGCTGCTTTTATGTCACGATGGATTATACAAATGTGAGAGTCTTCATGAAGATAAAGTAAGCCTCTTGCCACTCCATTGATTATGTCAAATCTACGTTTCCAATCTAGCTCTTGTTTCTTGTTTGATCCTACATATGTTAATTTCCACACAATCATGTTTAGCAGTTGTTCTTGTATCACATCAATTTTAATAAAAGAATTAATTGGTGGAGGGAAATTTCTATGATCCTTCCTAAAAAGTGGTGGGGTACTACAATGTTTTTATGTTTGTTTTTGGAATAGGCTTATTGAAAAAAGAAAATAGAAAGGGAAAAAAAATACAAGAATTGCAAGTCTGACTGTTTATATCTTAGATTAGTGAAACTATTTTTCAAAAAAATAAAATAATTTATTGTCAAAAAAACAATAAAAACTAATGTTAAAAATAATGACAAACCAAGAATATATCGTTACACTCGTGATTTGGAGCAGAAGTAATCAACACAAACTAATTATGTGCTTTGTTTTTATTTGAAATTCCACTCAAAGGCAACAAAATAAGGAGTCCTAACATATACAATGCCTAAAAATTATTTGAAGCTCAAGCGATGACGGATCTTGGCAGTAAAAACTTACGGTCCTTTTTGTCCTTAGGCTGAGATAGTCACCTGACTAGTGTCGGTTCGACAAAAACAAATAATAGCAGATATGAGTAAGTTTTGAGGCACACATGTTCGTTTTCCCTTGTTTTTGTCGAGCCGAGTACCGACACTGATCAGGTCGCCATCTCAACCGTTAGAACGAGAACCGCACACTTCTACTTCTGAAAGGCGAGGTCTATTGTTATTGCAGTTTTGAACGATTTTGAAATGATGCAACTCCATGCCAAATTAAATATTTTAACACTTCAGTATGTTTTAATTTCAATGATGCAACTACAGAGAAGACTCATGCACCAACTTCAATGATAAATCCAAATAAGGATGGATAGGTTTTTAGTTGTAAGGGCACAATAAAGCACTTTGAGATGTTGTCAACTGTCAAACTTGAGAAAAACCTATACCGAGGTACTAAGGGAAAAAAGGTCCATATTCAGTTGACACAAATGAAATCTGTGATGGAAAAATAAACCTATTCACACACTTCATGGCCATCCAAATATTGAGTTAAACAGTTAATTCGCTTAATAGACAATCTACAAGATTACAAAAATATACAGGGTACTTAAAAAAGAAAAATTCTACGACAAGGAATCAGCAAGTCAAATCATTCATTGGATTTTGTATTGAAATAGAAAGTAAGCTCAATGTTCACACCAGATAACTTGTTTAGTTTTTAAATGGTACCATATTTTATATTTTTAAATACTTTATATTATATAGAAAGCTATGAAAATGTTCCTCTATATGTTCCCAAAGGCACTTAATTTGGAGGTAAGTTTAGTTTAAACATTTCTGAAAAGCTTTGATATAGTATGTGATCTTATTCAACATAATAACAGAATTCAACAGAATAGAATAAGAGAATTTGAAAAAGAAAAACTTACTGAATAGGAACTTGTCAAGGCTCTCAAGAGGGACATACTCATACACAAGAAGCTTCTCTCTACCATGGATACAATAACCATACAAATTCACCACATTACGGTGCTGCACACGAGTCAGCAACTTTGCCTCCGCAACAAACTGTGTCTTCCCTTGGTTTGAACCATGTGATAACTTCTTCACTGCTATCTCTCTCCCATCATTCAATTTACCCTTCAAACAAAAAGACACAAATAAAAACCAAAATTGCCACAATTGCTTTATTTATGGATCAAAAATTTCAAATCAATGTCTGCAATTATGATTGCAGCTCTAGCAGACTAGCATATTAAGGTTTAATTTGGTGGTTTCTTATTCACAATTTTCTTTAATTAATCACAATTCAAAAGCTTGTTTGAGCCAATTGAACCCTATGTAGTATCGTTGCCGCCTTTCCAAACAGCAGGACATGAAAATCAAATACTTATCTTCTTGTAAATTCTACGAATAACACCAATAGGTGGTCTACAATGGACCAGTACAACAACAAGGGAAAATCCATGTGCATCTCTCAAAACTCAACTCATATTCATTTTTCCTTGTTTTTGTCAAATCGACACCAATAAGGTCACCGTTTCAACTATAAAGACGATAAGTACCATAAGCTTCTACTTCCAAGGACGTTGTAGATCATTGTTAGAAATTCATGTGGTTTTGAAATATGGGTCAACAATAGAACCAACCTTATAAGGCTTATATTCTATCTATCTTTTTTTTTTTTTAATACAAATCTTCTACCTATTCATCTAGCTATAAACTCTATTAAAATCTTAGTCTAAAGATACTTGCCACAAATTCACATATCTATTTTTTGCCTTTTTTTTTTTACATTTGTGTAAACTTGCATAAAATTTTTACTAGAAAGACTTTATCTAATAACATAACATGTGTCAAAATGTCACACCTTTTTCTCACATTCATACAATAATGAACTAAATTTTTACTAAAAACAGCTTGATTGATTTATAATCTAACTACTAATTACTAACATTTTGCCATTTAAAAAAAAAGTATTTACCTTGTAGACAGGGCCAAAGCCTCCCTGACCAAGTTTGTTATGAACATGAAAGTTGTTAGTAGCAGCAACCAATGTTACGTAGGAAAATGTTCTCTGCTCTTGTGTAGCTATGTTCTGTATATCGTCTTCACTATTTCCCTCTAATAAAAAAAACACCACAAAATTATTACAAAAAAATAAAAAAATCCAAAAACAAAGAACTGGGTTTTGTTGTTTACCTCTGGTAGAACCAAATTTGAAGGGCTTTATAAGATTATGAAAGAAATTGTTGGATTTGCTCATAGCGCTTTATGGTTCTCCCAAAACGAGTCCATGAAATGAAACCTCAAAAATTAATGAAAAATATGAATTTGATGAAAGTGGAAAAGTATTTGAACTGAAGAAAATTGAAAATTTCGGCGAAGGAGTTGTTATAAAGTGAAGAAGATGAACAAGTGTTGCATTTTGATGACAATAGAGACGTGTTGGCCTATTCCCTTTGTCATGTTGACCTTTCTTGTGCTCTTCTTGACTTTCTCATCCCATTCCATTCCTTTGTCTTTTCATTCGTTTCATACTATGAAAATGTTTTTTCATGTAAAAATTTTATTTATTTGTTTTTATCAAATTTTTACTTGACAAAAGTGTGTTAATGATTTGTCAAAAAGAAAAAATGCATAATGATTGTTGATGCATAATGATTTTCTTTTGGTACATAAGAAGGCAAAGAAAAAGAAAAAAATTACATATCTAAACGAATATTTTTAGACATGCATGCATACAATATGTCATTATGAAATAGTCTTTGAAGATTTTTATGAGAAGTCTCTAAAATATACCGATCAAATGAGTTTAAAGGTATTAGAAAAACAAAGAGTTTAAAGTTAAGTTAAAATAAATCGATATGTTTCCTACATGTCAAGTATGATTGATCTGAACTTGTCAATTCATGTTGTTCATATCATGAATGTGTGTAGTCAAGGTAGGAATATTCCTATTAATATTTCAATTTCATGTAACCATATTGACTAGAGCATTTGAGTCACTGTTAACTTGAAAGTGGGTAGTCTCTTGTCTTTGAGCCAAATTCATACTGATATACATGTCTCATATCTCCAATCAATAAAAATAATTTATTTTTGAAGAGGCAATCCAATCACGTGTGTTTGCTCGCAACCTTCAATCTCCTTTGTCGTCTTGAGAATTCCGTGAATAGGATTGCTAGAGAGGTGGAAGCCCTCTTCAAAAATACTTATGTTTCTCCACTTTCACTGATGCCAATAATTAACCATGAAAACAACCTACCACTCGTTCTTGTGAGCTCTCGCAATCTTGTTGTTCAAAATGTTGAATATTCAGTGCCTGCAATTCAAAGAAAATAAATTAGTAATATGATTAGAAGCCACTAACCTGATCCAAGTATGAGTTGCTTGCGTACAATCTCTCAGAGCATTGATGATTGTCTTGTCTTTATCTCCACAAGAAAAACAAGTGAGAGACACTCCAAACCCCATTTATTTATTAAATGATTAGTAAGAAGGTGCTCTTGAGCAACAATCCACGTGAATGTTTGAATTTTGTGAAGACTCTTTTAATTCTACAAACTTTTTCAACTCTGACCGATGAAATGGTCGTGCTTCTAATAAAGGTTATAAGCACTTTAAACGGTGAAGTGACGAGTGTTAATGTCACTCCACCTAATGAATTCAGGTCTATCTGTTATTTTTAGTGTTTGAATGACCATCACTGAGTTTACCATAATATACAGTAGATGAGTCAATATCCTGAGTCTGTCAGAGCATCTTTCATAATGATGGTTATGTCCATCGTGTGGTGGGTAGATTTAATCATGAGATGGTGACTATCACAATATGTTGTCCATTTCCTAACTGCCGTATTGTATGACTTTGACACTGGTCCAAATTATAGCGAAGACTAGGATTTTCAAAGAGGGAATTCATAAGACCACACACTTAGAGAAACTCAGATATTCTTATCTTTATCATAATTACTATATAGGACTTTGCACTAGAGTTGGGTGGGATTATTAATTAGGTTCCACAACATTTTCATAAGGAAAGCTTTATTCATTTAATGAGGGCACCTAATAATCAAACCTCCATAAATTTTAGGCAATCACCCGACCTCAAAGCAATATAAGCATATTTTATCTTGAAGAGAGGTAGATGTAAATATCTTTATAAGTGTTTTTTTAACCCGAAAATTTTCTCTACCTTGGACTCAGACATCATACGGCCGCACACTTAGAGAAACTCATAGATCCTTATCTCTACCATACTTATCATACGAGTGCATTTGACTCACAGAGCAGTAAGGACTAGACAGAACAACACAAGAAGCAACTATAGTAGAGAGATGATATTTTTGATGTTAGAAAAGAAAAAGGTTATTTTGGAAGGAAAAAAACTTTTATCTAATTCACTTTTTAAGGTAAATATGTTGGAAATTCAGGGTTTGAAAACTCGACCCCTGAATATCGCAATGTATATACCAACTAAGCTATACTCACATAGGCAGACTTGAGTATTTACTTATTCTTATGAAAAAGGAAAAATTATATGCATGGTTTTTTAGCTTAATTTCACATAAGGATTTGTTTTTTTAATGTAATTTTTACGCTCTTAATTCATTTGCATATGAATTTTCGATTAAAACTTACGAATCATATGCAAACCTAAGTGATAGACCATAGATTCGAAAAGACCAGAAGATTTAAAGAAAATAAAATCTTGAATTTGAAAATTGAAAATTCATATACAAATTGACAAAAACTACACGAAACAAAATAAATAACCAAACAATGAGTAAGTTTGCCTAGAAAAGGGAAATAGTTTTTTGAGTTTAACTCAGGTGACAGAGACATTGTATAATATATGTACGATTGGGATTCGAACCGCATACACTATTTATTCTTCTTAAGAGGCGAGTTTTTAGCCACTGTATATCCGAAAAAAGAAGGATAGATAATCATTTGGTTCATGAATGTGTACTGAGTAACTACAATAGCCTCATCAATATATCGAAATTTCAAAATAGTTTTCAATTGTGCACTAAGATAGTTAAAATAGTTTGTGACACTCTCTCTAACATGAGGAGTGTTGTAAACACTCTATCATTCACTTTTTTATTGATTGAAATCAATGTAAGTATCACACATTGAAAATTGATCTGATATAAGGTACTGAGACTTACGTGAGTTTCCCAACTCACTAAGAGAATGAGTGTTAGAACGAGGATTAGAAAAGGAGTGTTTCTAGTATTTATCTTCACAATATACTTGTATTTTGTTATATTACCATCAACATTGAAATACTATTTGAATTAAAATTTACAATAAAAAATTATGTTGAAAATTCGATATATCGAAGATTATATTGTACAAAATAACTATTTAATTTAAACCATTTGAAAAGGAAAAAAAAATAAAAATATTTGCACACAACAAAAAATCTAAGGGGGGAAAGCCTATCTTGTTTCCCGACGAAGAGTCTGGAACTCGAATAGTTTGAGTTTGCAGTATCATCAAAAGAAGAAGAAGAAGAAGATGTTTGCACCATGCAGAATCCCCCCAATCCTAACACCCTCTTCTTCCGCCAACCCTAACACTTCTCGTTTCGCGCCTTTAACAACAACAACAACAACCAGAGTCGCTCTCTCTTCCAAATCACCCTCCAAACTACCTCTCTTTGCCAGGTTCACTCGTAGTTGCAGCAGTAGTAGCAATAGCGGTCATTCTGATCACTCCGGTGGTCCCGCCTCCCCCGTATGTTGATAGTTTTTTTTTTGTTGGTATTATTATTCAGTATTATGTCATGTTTAACTGGATTCAGTTATAATCTATGATGTGGTCATTGTTTTATCACCTGTTTGGATTGCCATATTTGACCTTATCTAGTCACTTAAGCAAATGTAACAATGTTTGGGAGATGAACTTAAAAAAACAGCTTATGACATCTTCATAATCTGTTTTAGCTTATTTTCATAAGCTCACCAAGATAGCTTATCAAAACAACTTAAGGCTTATACATAAGCACTTATCATGATATGCAATTAAGAGATAAGCTGCAAATTAATCTGTTTATCCAAACAGGGACTTAAATTGTTTCATATTGTAATTCCTTTTACAAGATTAAGATAGAAGGTCGTGTCGTGACTTGTGTGTATTCTTTTGAGTGCATTTTTTATAACTATTTCTAACTCACTTTATGGCATTGAATTAATCCATATAGTTAGTCAGAAAATACTTTGGTTGTTGTTGTTTTTGTCATCATCTTCACTCGCTTCGTGAGTGGATATTTGTCTAAAATATTATAATGTGGTGTTGTGAACAAACAGCACAGACTTGAGTTTAGGCAACTATGGAGATATGTTTTTTTGTTAGCCTCTTTGCGGTTTGTCTGTGTTTATTATGTGTATGAAGATTAGACAACTATTGAATGCTTGAATTTTGCTTTCAGGAAATAGATGTAGTAGAAGGTGAATCATCTTCTGACTTTGGTGATAGCTATGTGGCCTTGTTTGTTCGTATGCTAGGCCTAGATCATGATCCACTTGATAGAGAACAAGCTATAATTACTCTTTGGCAATATTCACTTGGTGGGAAGAAGTGTATTGACAATATAATGCAATTTCCTGGCTGTATTAATCTTGTTGTTAACCTCCTTAGAGCAGAATCTAGTTCGGCTTGTGAAGCAGCTGCAGGCCTTCTGCGGTCACTATCTTCAATCGACCAATATAGGAATTCTGTAGCAGATAGTGGAGCTATAGAAGAGATAAATAGATTGCTGACACAATCTTCCTTGACTCCTGAGGTATAGGAATTAATTAGTATACAACAACTTTGATGAGCATATACTTTGTGTGTGTAGAAAATGAGAATATTTGGAACTCTTTTTTGAAGGTAAAGGTGCAGAGTTTGAACACACTTTTCAATTTATCTTTTGATGAGAAGCTCCGAGTAAAAATTGCAAAGAGCGATCTTCTTTTGTTAGTTATGAAGTACCTTGATGATGAGAATATGAAAGTGAAGGAAGCTGCAGGGGGCATTTTGGCAAATTTAGCATTGAGCCATGCTAACCATGACATCATGGTTGAAGCAGGTGTTATTCCAAAATTGGTGAGACATTGAAAGATGGTTTACTCTGAAATATTTACATGTTGTGCCAGTTTTATAATTCTTGATATATAAGAGCTTATCTCGTTCTTGTTAAGATGAGTTCTGCAAGATAAACCATAATTTATGTGTTTGCACCTAAAACATCATGCTCTTGGGAATTGGGATGATATAATTATTTTGATGTTGTATAAAAGCCTGGATCCTCTCCTGCTCTGTAGGAATACGACAGCCTTTTTTTGGAGAGGGAGAAACATAAGCTACCTTCTATAGTGGCCTGCTTATGTATAGTAGTTTACAATTCCTGCTCAAGAGTTGTGTTGGTTTTTTCTCTCCAAAATTATTTCGATACGTTCCTATAGAAAAGACGAGGATCCAAGAAGATTGACTAATGATTCTATGCAAGTTGGAACGAGTCTATTTGGTCTATTCATGGTAGTGTTTTGACTTTGAGGCAATGTTGAAATTATATGGTTCTAATTACGGAAGGAGGAAAAAAGATAGTTAAGGCTAATTTTGTGTAAGGACGTGGAACAAAAGACATATCCCAACTGCACAAGCTTAAAAATCAAAGTCACTTCTTAACTCCTAAAAGATTATCCACGATACATTAAAATATTCTAAAGATACATGTATTTGATCGATACTCTAATGAAGTTTGGTATTCTTATGTTTATTAAGTTTATTTGTAACAAATTAAATTATGCATGCTTTGAATGAAGGGGGAGTCAAGAAACTGATGATTTATTATTAATTGATTGATTAATACTGAAGCCTTCCTGGTCAACACGGGTTCTAGTTGTCGCAAACCCTAAATTTATATTTTTCTCTTTATAGTCATAATTTCATATAAATAAAGGTGTTACATTACATTTATTCAGTGTCTCCCTAATAAAATATATTTTGAACTGTGCACTCTCTCATCTTCTCTTATCCATCCGATCCCTAAATCTCAACAGAAATGTTAGCTTCAGTGCCTTCTGATAAGTTGAATGGAAAAGGAAACGATTAGAAATAATGATATTCTGAAGTTTACTGATATTTTTCCTTTGGTATTGAATTTTACTGATATTTTAATTCCCATAGTTCTTACCAAAGGCCCTTTCTCTTGATGCTTATTACATTCCAAAATGTTATGAGTTTTTATCTTAATTCAGGCGAAGTTCTTACAATATGACTACGAAGCATCTAAAGTCATTAGAAAGGAAGCAAGGAATGCATTGCTAGAACTTGTGAAGGACGATTATTACAGAATTCTTGTTATTGAGGAAGGTTTAGTTCCTGTGCCATTAATAGGTGCTGCAGCCTATAAGTCATACAACCCACGTTTATACGAGGCACCTGCATTTCCAGATGGCACAGAAATCAAAAGGACTTATGACAAACCTTCTAGATTTGGCGCATCAGAAGTACTTATTGGATTGAATGTTGATAATAATGCTAACGTAGATGAAGCAAAAGTCAATGCAATCATTGGACAGACACAACAACAATTCCTTGTTCGTGTTGGTGCTATTGAAATGGAAGAAACAGCAACTCGTTCTGAATGTTCAGATGATCAGCCGCGTCTGACACTCTTACATTGGATCGGCGGTGTTGCTCGTTTAGCGCTGATACTGGAACTAGAAGATAAGTCAGCAATAGTAAGAGCTGCAGAGTCAATTGCTAGTGCATGTATAAATGAACATATGCGTATTGCATTCAAGGAGGCTGGTGCAGTTAGGCATTTAGTACGGCTTTTGTCTTGGAATGATAATGCAGTCCAGCTGGCAGCGACGCAAGCTTTGGAAAAGCTGTCTGCTAGGTAATATTTAAAAAGTTAGTAGTTGTTTTATAATTGCAGCAATGAATTTATATTACAACAATAGAGGATATTTTGGAAGTGTCTCACTAAAAAAACCTTATAAAGTACTTTCTTTCATTGTAAACTGAAAAATTAAGGATATAGCTGTTATAGTGTAAAAGAAAAATTCTTATAATTGAGTGTGTATAAGAAATTATCAGTTGACAGGGAGAAAAGATGGAAATTCTGAATATTATTATGATGATAAAAAAGCTCAGACTTTAATTACAACTTCATAGACTATTGCACATAAATCCGATTGATAACCATTATAGGGTTAAGGGAAATAAAGTCTGTCCTAAAACCACAAAATAAGGAAATGAATCCTATTCCAGTATTAAGGAGAAACAATTGTATAATGGAAAAAGGGATATTATACAAATTAAGGAAAGAAAATCAAATTGTACAGCAGTATCATTTAGATGGTGAAAGGTAGACCCTATGGTAAGTTTGTATTTTCTGTTATATGGTATATAAAAAATAAATGAAAAGAAGAAGATAGAGGGAAGCCAACCATTGCATAATACAGATGATGTTTTGTAAAATGAAATAGGGATGGCTATAAGATTTGGTCATTGTTATGCTATGAATGAATTACTAAAATGGTTTTAGATTGTGCAATCATATTTTGTAAATTGTAATCATGCTTTATGCTTTCTTTATACAGCAATGTTGTTTGCCGAGTAATTGAAACTGAGGGTGGTTTAGCTCCTTTAGTTAGTATTTTAAAATGCTCAGACGTAGCTGGAGCTATTGCGGAAAAGGTATTATTTCATTATTTCTTATATGTTAACTAATTCTGGCAAAATCTCAAATATAAACTGGAAAACTTAACAATGTTTTGATTTTGGTGTGATGTGATTCTGCAGTCCTTGAACGTGCTTGCTCAGATATTAGATCCCAATAAAGAGATGCAGTTAAAGGTCCGTATCACATATTGTGCGCTTATTTAGAATTTCATTTTTTTTCTCATTGATTGTCAAGTACATTGATTCTTTTCAGTTTTATGATGGACCAGTTAATGGAACTAAGAAGGCATTTAATGGAGCCGATGATGGATCAAAGGAATTAAGTAGTACCGAGCAAGCCGTATCGAAAACAAACCCAAGGTTAGCTAAAAGGACATGAACCCCAAGGGTATAGGTTTTTTTGTTGTTGAAAGTCATCTATATACAGTTACAAGGTTGATCTGTATTATACTTGATTGAGTAACATGTGACAACTGCTCTAAAAGGCTTAGTTAACATTGGTTTATTTTCTCTTCAATAAAACATCAGGAGCGATATACTGAACTCAGTTTTCACTGCACGCCTTGTGGATATTTTGAAGTCCTCTTTACCCAGTTTACAAGAAAAAGCCGCATCTGTTATTGAGTTTGTGGCATTGATTGATCCAACACTGAGTCCGATTATTTCTGTGGATATTGAAAATGGTCTCAATTCTACTTTTCAGCAAAATCTCTTGAAAATTTCGGGTAAAAAAATTCTGCTCTTTAATGTCTGGCATATTTCCATTTTCGCTTTAGAATGTTTATAAATATATGAAAATGATTACAGAGATTATCATATCCCTTTCAATTTGAGTGTGATTTTTGCTGGTGGAAAAAGGCTTTTATTTTTAGTTGTTCTTCTTTAGCACTGCTTATATGGCACTAATCTTCATCTTCTTCTGTAGATAAAAAATGTGACTCATAATTTGTTATGCCTATGCAGCAGAGACAGAATCTGACGTGGAAGATCAGTTTTCAGCAGCATATGCTATTGAACTTGAAGAGGCCGGTCTTGCAATATCTGCAGCATCGCGCTTATTGACAAGACTACTTGACTCTAAGCAGTTTTGCGAAAAAATAAATCTCTCCCATTTCATTGACACGCTCCGCAAAATTCTCAAGTCCCATATTCCCCTCCGCAGCAAAGATTGGGTGGCTGCTTGCCTAGTTAAACTAAGTTCTCTATCTGGTTACGACACAAATTCTAATCCGATCAACGTAGAAGTTACACTTTATGACACAATTCCAAGACTTGTAGAACAGATCAAAACTTCATTCTCTTTAGAAGCACAGGAAAAGGCTGCTGTAGAACTTAGTAGAATAGTATCTGAAGGGGTGGTAGATTCCACAGGAGCTATTATTTCGGAAGGGGCTGTGTATTCTTTGGTGAAGCTGATTGAAGAAGGTAGTGAAAGAGGTATTGAAGCAAGCTTGAAAATACTGTATAATCTTAGTATGGACAGTGACAACCATTCAGCACTTCTAGCTGCTGGGGCAGTCCCAGCCTTAAGAAGAATTGTTCTGTCAGAAAAACCACAGTGGCAAAGGGCACTTCATTTGCTCAGGAGTTTGGAAACATGATGAGTCCAAGAGAAGGAATCTTTAAACAATTGTTATGTTGTAGTTTTGTACGTTATTATATGTTTAGAAGAAAATCTTTGGTCCTTATTTGTAAAAGGTATTTTGATTCTATTAGTGGATTCTTGGTTATGTATCTTAGTTTTGGGCCAATTGAGGGCAAAGTCTACTTGGGATAACGATGATATGTGAACTCGAGATTCTATAATTGGTTATCAATGACGAGATGCTTTGTTGAGTATGCATAATCATCTGTCATAAGTCATAAGCATTTTGAAAACATTTTGTATGTAGAGCAAGTTACATCTTTTGTACCGGTGTGAATCGATGGTTGGTTTTTTGTGAACTTGGGGCTAGCTGAAATTCCACTAGTAATCAAGGGTAACATTCTTGAGCCGTGGTACTTTGTGCGAAGAGTAGTCCGTAATTTATATAATAGTCCAGTAATAAGAATAATATATGGTCATTAGTCAAATAAGTGAAGTGACTATACAATCATGCAAAAGACTAAAATTCCAACGTGTTTTTACTATTAAATACAAATGTGTTGTAGTGTCTTTTGAACCCCTTAAGTAATTTACAATTATTCAATCTACAAAAAGCAACTGGATGTTCACATGAGGAGATCATCAAGAAAAGGGACACTGAATGGTAATTTGATGACTCCAGAAGCTATTAAGAATGATATAGCCCAAATTGGCATCATCCATTGAAATGCAAACACTAGAATTCCTCTTCCTGCAACAATTTAAATCACTGAATAAATAATAAATAAAGGAAAAAAAACTATCAAAGACTATTTCATGTTCAACATTATTTTAAAAAAATTGATAAAATGAATTCGAAAATTACAATATTAAGTAGTAACCGCAAAAATATGCTACAATTCAAAGCAATCTGGTAAACGAAAGAATGGGATAATTAAGATAAAATTATTCGATACCCTCCAAGTTATCTTGAGGATTTCCTACAGGTGGAGTTCTAATGGTAGAGATATGAAAGGAATAAAATGACATTCTTGGAATAAGCTGTCCATGCCAAAACAGTTCGGATGTTTGTCTTTTAGAAATCTTTGTGCCTTGAACATAACAATTCTTGGCAAACAAGCCTAGTTTATCATGCACCCGGATGCTATGTCATCGAGGAATGTTCAAGGCCAGGTATTTTCCTTGGTCTGACTTTCTTGAAAAAATAATTGGTCACAATACGGAGGAATCTGCTAGAATCTGAGGGCTTACTACAAAGGGGCATCAGAAAGAGTGTTAAAACAGAAAATTAGATCCTAATTTAAGATGTCCCTTGGTTGCGCAATGGTCAAACCTGCTCAACTTTGCATCTGGAATGCTCCTCCATCACGATCCTTCAAAGTTGAGCAGTGCATCAGAGAAGAGACACGGAATTTCATCAGTTCAAGAACTGACTAGATGTCTCAGTTACGCCCTATTGTCGAGGGAGAGGCAATAGGTCTGCTGAAGGCCCTGCATTGTGTTGGGTGGTTGGCTTGGGTTTGCACCATGTAGTGTTTGAACTAGATAGCCAAAGACTTGTAGATCTTTTTCTTAATCCCAAGGATGATATTTTCGAACTAGGTGATTTCATTTTGTCCAAACTTCAGAGTAAGTTTTGTCTGGAGAGAAGCAATGGACGAGGCCCAGAATTTAGCAAAGGTGTCCTCTTCATCAGCTAGTCTCCAACATTATTACTTCCTACAACTGGTTATTTCATTTTTGATTGATAATAAATTGCATCTAGTTTCTTATTTAAAAAACAAATGTTATCTCGAGAATAAATGCTATAAAGATATGTGCTCAATTAATCATTCATACTATTACTCCATAGCTTCAGTTTTTCTCACTTGTCACCTATACCTATGCAATTTTTCTTGTATTACAAAGCAAAACACATGCTACAATCCTTGTTAAAAGACAAAAAATACGGAAAACCTGTTACCAGTTGCTACTTACTAGTGCTAGTGGAGCGAAATCTGGTCTCCCCATTTTCACCCAGCCACTCTCCTGTTTCCCTCAGCTTTTTTTGCACAGTCCCTTCAAATACTTGTCCCAAGAACAAATCCATCGTAGTCTTCTTTACGTCTGAATCGTTCTTCATTCTTTAAAAAAAACACAAAAATTAAAATCCAAATGAAATTGGAGCACTTTCCTAAAAAGTGATTAAAAAACCATTGGAATTCTGATAGAATTGTAGTACTATGAAAGTGTGAGAAAATCATAGAGACAAATATGTAATCACAGTATCAATCAAGTGTATGAACCAACTCAATTACATTTGAATCTAGCTAGTTAGCAGAACTGCAATAGTTACAACTGACACAAAACTAACTCTAGTAAAACTCAGTAACACAACCCCACTATAACTTTTACTTAGTTCCAGACCGAACTCTAAATTAAGACACACATAAAAGGGTTTAGGCCAACATATATAATAGTTTCTTAGACTTTACTTGATACTTACGGTTACAAACCAAGGGTATGTTTGAACTAACTTATTTGAGTTTAGGATAGCTTCTACTAGCATAAGTACTCGTGACACTGTTTGGGAGAAATTATGAACATGGTTTGACATGTTCATAAGCTGTTTTCGGTTTATTTCCATAAACTCTCCAAAATAGTTATACGAAAGTAGTTTGACTTTATTTTATCTTTTGTTAAAGAAATAACTTATAATCTTAGATTCTTGTACATTATGTTATGATAAGTTATAAGTGTCTCGAACAAACTGAGAAACTCACAGGCTCTATTCTATAATGAAAAGAGAAAGTAAATACAGAAGGAAGAGAAAGCAAAGCATACTTGAAGTCAGGTTCACCGTCTCTGAAGCTTCCAGCGCCAAGAGCACGTTCAAGTTGCATTAGCGATGATGGTGAAGGTCGACGGCGAAGCTTGTTTGGAGGTAATGAAGTAGTGGAGTTTTTGGAGCCTAGTGAAGGTTTTTTATTCTGAGGAAGATTGGTTTGTTTTGGTGAAGTAGAAGAAGAAGGAGGAGGAGGAGAAGAATCTGGATTTTGGGGAAGAGTTGCATTAGTAATAACAATGGGTTTGTTTATAGAAAGATTATTGCATAAGCAAAACATTGCAGAGTGAGTGTTTTTGCGTTGTTAGTCTCTCTTTGCAGCTTCACATAATACTAACTGTGCGCTATATAACAACGATAAGATCAGGACCAGGACCTGCCCTAAAATATCTTACCAACACTTCTATCATCTATTTATCTTCTTCAGCGGAAAGATTAAACGATAATAGTCGTTGAAAACTCATACATATAAGTGTAAGAGTAAGAATTTATACATCAATCCCGACGTTCTACTTAGTCATTTCGATATTTTTGTTGGTTGAGTTAGAACAATGATTTAAAAGGGGTTATAAATTTGTAATTGATGGATCAAAGCAAATCACTTATAATCCACTAAAAGCAAAGTATTTTTATTTATTTTAAAAAAAATAATCAAATATTTTTAAAAAAATAATCAAATACATCCATTAAATATAATAATCATTCAATTTATCTACTATCATCTTCTCAATCGACAGTTATGCACCAAATCCATAAAATTTAGAGGTTTTTCAAAATAACAATTTTAGGCTTTTAAAAATAAAAAATATGATTATTTATTTAAATTGTTTAATTACTTCAAATCTATTAATGAACCACCTAAGAATGTTTGAATGAGAGATCTCTTTCGGTTTAATAAGAGATTATAAGTTTGAATACAACTATAGCGTTAAATCTCTTTAGAGATAACTATGTAACTCGTTATGATTCTACCAAACTCAAGGAATTAGTGCGTAAAGATATCTAATTCACACAAAAAAACTCCATTAATGAAAAATTATCTCTCTTTTATTCATAATCTTTTCTTAAGTAGAATAAATAAAAAGTTTAATTAAGTAAATTGTGTATATAAGTATTCAAAATTTTGTTTTTAATCCTTAAAAAAATCAAACTTTTTGATATTTGATATCATTTTCCTAAAACATTTTTATGGACAAAAAATACTAAGAAACTTTTTAGAGATTATTTTTTTTAATTTTTACAGGAGATTAAAATGTTTTTTTGGAAGGGTTTTAAAAACGAAATTCTATTTTTATACTTAATTAATCCATAAATAAAAAACCCTGCATCCCTAACCCGCAAGCGAAGCAGAAAGAAGTTACCGTCGTGACGGCCACCGTGGTGCACACGTTGATCCCACCGTTTTCAGGTATCTCTCCGTCAATCTAATGATTTTTAAATTCTGAATTCCTATTTAAACTTTTGAAATTCGAATTTCAGTGTCGTAAATGGCTGGCAGAGGAGGATGGGGATTCCGTGGACGTGGAAGAGGCGCATATGTCCGCCCAGTCCCATTTGTTCTTTATCCCGAGGTAACTTATTTACTACTATCAATCAATAATACCTTACATACAAACTCTCGTGTCTGGTGTCCAACATGTGTCAGTATTACCATCAACTAATTCCGGTATCGACTGTTTTGATGCTACAGGATATTAATCTGCCTGATGTTAAACACAAAGAAATTGATGCTTCTAAGAGACAGTTAATTAAATGGGATTTTGATTTTGATAATCATTTTAAAGTGGCTCCTTATTTCTTGGAGGAGAAGGCAGAAATGAAGGGTATGGATTCAATTGCCTTTACATGATATATATTCTCCTAAATGTCTGGCTCCTCCCTTAACAAGTATACTGGCTTTTCCTGCTTAATTGTCAGGGCGCAAAAAAAAAATGCACGTACAAAGATTCTCTGACAAGAAGAAGACCACTTTTATTCGCGATTCTCTGCCACAGGTTTTAGTTTACGACGAATTTATTAAGGAGTTGGTTCCAGGTATGAATAATGGAATGGGCTTTTTGGGCAATTGTTATGTTTTTTGTCGAAAGATCTTTCTACTTTTCTTTATGCATTTGAGGTTCCACTTCCTGGTAACAAATGATTTAGACCTAAATTGGTAATTTCAGGTAAAAAGATGCTAGGCCTGAAAAAACGTACATGGAACCCAGAAGATGGTGATTTCTTATTACCTTTTTATTTTTATTTTGTTAAGCTATTAGTTTTCTGCAATTATGTGTAAGTTATTCAAATTTAAAGAGCAGGATCTATTTTGGAATTGCACACCTGCTATTCTACTGCGTATTGATCATTCTATGTACATATGGTTTTACTATTCTAGTCTAGTCTATATTATCATGGGATATTATCCATGTATGAGGTGGATCTCTGTTTCACTTATATTAATGATAAAGCCTTCATACATTTCTCTTTATACTGATCAGGATGTTTGTATGGCAGGTCAGAAAAAACTGGCACGCTTAGAGGCGGATATCCTGGTAGAGCACCTATGCCTGCAATTCTTTTCTTTATTTTTTTCATGTTAACATAACAAGTTTAACACTTCAAGTCATTTTTTCATGTTAAGAGTGGGTTTGGACGAGGTAATTGGATTTTTTTTAAGATTTTAGAATTCTAGGCAATTCAAATTTATTCAATTAAATTGCCGTCAGAACACATCATTACTCCTTTTACCTTTGTCAACTCCTTTTCCCTTGTCATTGACCTCAGCTTCAGAACTTTGTCCCACTTCACTACCAATAACACAGATTGGAATGTCCACTAACCTATTAACTTCATCTACTTCATGCTCAATAAATATGTTAAAAACCTCATTTTCCTTCAGAGCATAATCCTTAATCTCACTAGCATCCTCATCTAGCTTAATAATCCTAAAATTTACATCATAGTCAGGCATCCACCACAACCTATTATCCCTTTTTAACTTTGAGATCCTCTTCTACAATACTATTTTAAAAAAAAACCACTTATCAATGTCTAAACCTTCAAACATTTTTACCTCTCCTCCTGTATAATTGATCAACCAGTCCCTAATAAGTCTAAGGAAGCAATTTGAAATTCTTAACTTTTAGGTGCCTAAATGTAACTTCGACAAAACACTTCATACATTTCCATAATTTTGAAAATTCTCCAAATTAATCATCCAAACAATGTAATTTATGTAGAAGGATTTGACTTTTCTATAATATTACATTACCTCAAAACATTCCCTCGTCCAAACACACTCTAATTGATGAAGTGCGAGTTACTGAGTAATATGTGGTTATGAGATATTGCGAGTCACTGAGTAATACGCGGTTATGAGATATGGATATCATATGGTGATAATGATTTTCTGAATTCTTTCAGGTCCTGTATGGGACTTGAGATTGAATTTTGAATTGAAATATCTAATTTTATATTCTAGGTTTGACACCTTTTTTTTACATAAGGTTTGCCAGACCCTGTAAAATTAGAATTCTAATATAAAATTTCTATGAATTTGGGATAAATTAAATAAAGCTCTTCTCTATTTTTGTTATAGTTCCTAATTTTTTTTTTAATTTTTTTTTTGGTTTTTTCATTACAAATCTTTAGTATCGTTAGTATATTGTTGGGCTAGAGATTAAATAATCCTCCTTATCACTCACTTTTTTAACTTCTCCACCCGAACCACCAAGCTAGAATGAGTATTGATATTTGTACAACCATTTTGTGACAACTCCTGGGACAACCTTCCTTTTCTCTCCTCTTATTGGTCAAAAACAATACAGAGAGAAAAAGGAAGAGAGAGAAAGAACACAATGCGAGTATGAGAGAGAGTTGTCCAAAAGTTGTCACAAAATGATTCTACAAATATCATTTGTCATGTATGGTGTTATACGTTGTGGAGCAACCCTAGTTTAATACTTTGACAACCACCTGTCCAGCTCTGCTGTCTTCACCATGGCCATTAGCATTGCCACTACCTCTGCTGTCAACTACCTGTACATCAATGCCATTTTTATTCTTCTATACACCCTGTTCCCTTTATTATTGTCTCACATATCACCAATGTTGTTAATTGTACGAGCTGCCACCGCTGTCACTGCCACCAGCACAACGCTACGATTGACACAACTATTCATTAGCATCGTTACCATCTCTGCTAGAACAGTAAACTTCACGGAGAATTGAACCCTAGATTATTAGTTTTTGTAGTAAGATTTTCTTGTTTGATTTACATTGTTGGGTTACCTACATTTTGTCCGGTGAAATTCGATGTTGACAATTCTTCCACCTTTAAGGGAAAATGTTAGGACTATAGAATAAAGGGAAATTGGCATAGTTAAAGTAGTTACAAGTTGTTAGAGCAAGTTAGTTAGTTATTTGTTTTGTAAGTTAGTTAGCTAGGTTTAAGGCTGTTTGTTAGATTTCTATTTGGGTTCCTATTTTCCCTTACCCATTACCACTTTCTCTTTTTTAACATAATGTCTATAAATATAACCTTAGTTGTAATTGCTTTTTTAACCAGTGTAGTAGAGCTTGCTCTCTTGTTATTTCTTATTTCTTAATCGAAAGTGTTATTTCTTTGGAACCCTACTCTGGGGTTCGTAACAGAAAGAGATTAAAACAAAAAAGGAGGAAAAAGATGAAGAAAGTGAAGCGGAAGAGGAAGAGGAAATTGAAGAGGCTAGCGAGTCCGAAGGCGAAGATGATTATGAAAAGGTTCCACTCTATCCTCTACTTTGATGTGTTAATTTTACCATTCTTGTACTTGTGAAAAGAATATGATATGTTGTATTTGTAAGGTTCACCCCATAAAATTTTCAAATTGAAATTCTTAGAATATAAGAAAATAATATCTCATTATATATATATAAATAAAAAGAGATACAAAGACCGGGGGGGGGGACAACCCTTATAAATCAAACCTACTGATCAATCCTAATCTATCCTTACAAATAATTCACTAATCATAGACGCAACCCAACGTACGGGCGCGAAACCAAGTACAAAAAAAAAATGAAAAGTGAACATTTGCGAAAAAAAGATTAGGATTTAATTTCAGCGAATAGATCGACCGCCAACACGGTGCCAAAATCCAAGTGCCGACAGCTCCCTGAACAAAGAGTGTATAAAACTCTTTCGAGCATGAAGTATCGACGTGTAGGCAGACAAGACGACTTGAAATCTGCAAATCTCAACAGATCTGAAAACATCAGGGTCGAAGAGGTCAGACTACCAAACACAACAAGTTTCAAACAGACGCGTAAGAACTCAGATCGAGAGGGATGAGTCAAATACGTTGGTAACCATACCCTTTTTGGGTTTTTGAGCCACAAGCACGGTACAAGTCTAAAGCCACCCAATCCCCTATCAAACAGAAAAAAAAATATAGAAAAAACACATCGTCGGAGACACTGCCTACCAACGATA
>Ga0228710_1002138_pt1 | contig 30847 bp, 13 predicted proteins | sample MedpolnodulmetaG_FD_177995 | JGI IMG/M metagenome (GOLD analysis project Ga0228710, IMG submission 177995) | Root nodule microbial communities from Medicago polymorpha collected in Santa Monica, California, United States - pink nodules | ecosystem: Host-associated > Plants > Roots > Nodule...
ATCTTAAAAGAAAAAACAATCCTAAGAAATCTCATGTTTTTATGAGAGACTTTTTCATGCTAAAATTTAACTAGAAAATCCCACAAAATCCATCAAAATCCATTTTATAAAACAATCTTTAGAAATACGAATGATTTTGAATACCACAAGACTTTTTTTAAGTGATAAAGAGTCTTGATTGAATACCACAAGAGTTTTTTAAAATGACAAAGAGTCTTGATTGAATACCACAAGACTTTTTTTAAGTTGCAAAGAGTATTGATTGAATACCACAAGACTATTTGATAATAAAAAAGTCTTTTAAAATCCCTTAAAATCTCAATCTAATACACCCTCCTTAATTTCTCTTCAATTTGGTTTTCAATAGGGGTCCACCGAGATGTTTACCCTGATGTTGTCAAATTAGAGCTTGTGTGTTCCTACCCAATTCATTTGGTTTTCCAGTAAATTCTTGTAAATATAAAATGAAGAGTATTACTTTTCCCACGCCTTCTCGCGCGCCCTATGCAAATTACCAACATACCTTTTCGGATTATATAATCCGGAAAACCTATATGCTTTCTGGATTATAAAATCCGGACAATTGCGAAGTATAAAAGGAACTTCACCCCCCATTTTTACAGTTTCACTTTCACCATTCTCTCTCTATCTCTCTCTCTCTCTCTCTCTCTCTCTCTCTCTCTACATTATCCCAAATTCCGAACACCACAAATCTTGTCCAAATTTGGAGTTTTGTTGCTCAAAAGCACCGCATTTCAACCCTTGTCAAACATCATGGAAGGTTAGTTCGATTTTTGTACACATGCATGGTTAATTTGTCCGTTTTTTTTTTGTTTTTGAATTCTGGTCTGGAGCAATTCGGATTTTGTTTTTCAGACTAGATTGTTGCAGTCCGGAAACACCCATAATGTTTTTTTGCTTCTGTTTTGTGTTGTTTGATTACCCTAATTTGATTACCCTAATATGCATGTTACAGAAGGTTTGTCCTCTACTCGGCGCGTAAGGGAGGCAAGGCATGCTTCCCGTAGGAGGGAGCGTACCCAACTGATGGAGGAGGAAGGTATTGTTGCTCCGAGGCGTCGGGTTGGCAGAGGACGTCGTGCTAATGTCGAGCCTCAGCCGGAACCGAAGCATGTGCAAGAGGATATGAACGTGCAACAACAACAAAAGGAGGAGGATGAGTTTCAGGAGAAGCTTGAGGCAATGGAGGAGGATATGGAAGACGTGCAGCCGCGGCAAAGGCGGACGAGGAAGAAGCGTGTAGTGGACTCTGAACCATTTGATGACTACCCCGGTGGCCCACACAACACTAGCTTGCTGTGGAGGTACCATGTGCACGTGGCCAGGAAGGCGGTTTATGGTGTGGTATTTTTTAATTTTAAACTTACTTTAATATGTTGTTAATCTTTGTGAAAATGATGTTTATATTCGTGAAATTGATGTTTATTAATGTTACTTTAATAAATTGTTGAACTGCTCTGTTTGTGAAGCCATCAGTGTAAACTGATGTTTAGGTATTGTTTTTTATTATTTGTAGTGGCGTGGCAATATAAAATGCATCAACAACGGAAAGAAGATAGAGACGATGATACCACCCCTATCATGAATGTACGGTGGTGGGAAGCTAGAATACAGGGCACCGGGCTTGGTTGGCTTTAGGATACCAGCTAGAGCCCGATTGATCACAGTCTGATATGTGCGTTTGTGGAGAGGTGGCATGAGGAGACTTCGAGTTTCCCCCTTCCGTTTGGGGAGATGACAGTGACACTTGATGATGTGTCATGTTTGCTGCATCTCCCCATTGATGGCATGCTTCTGTCCCATAGTACTATCTCACGGGACGAGGCAGTGGCGTGGATGGTGGAGCAGTTGGGGTCTGATCCGGGTGAAGCTGCAGTTGAGGTGAAGAGGACCAAAGGTGCACATTGTCGATTCAGCTACTTGAGGAGGATTTTTCAAAGACCGTATATTGGAGTAGTTGGCGTTGGAGACTGAGTACGGTGTGAATCAGGAGGTGCAGAGGTTGCGAGACCAGGTTGTCCGCATATATTTGCTATACTTGGTGGGGATCACGCTCTTCACTGACAAGAGCGCGACTACTGTGGATGTTGTCTATCTCAAGTACTTTAGAGACCTTGATCTTGTTGCTGGTTATTCATGGGGAGCTGCGGCACTAGCTCACTTATATAGGGAGCGTAACAAGGCTGCACATTGGAACTGTGGTCAGGTGTCGGGATACCTGACTTTGTTGCAGGTATAAATTAAAAATGATGTTTTGTTTTATTAAATGTAAGTGTTTATTGTTTGTATATTTACATGTGGTTGTTATTGTTGCAGGCTTAGGTGTATCAACACCTCCAAGGTATGGGAAGCAAGGATGCCTCGGCAAGATATCGGGATCCACGCGCGATACTTTTTCTACCACTCTCTGATTTGTGTACAACAGACAACTACAAAAACCTACTGGATAGGCTAGATCTGAGTGGCGTTGTCATGGCCTCATATGGAGAGCACCGTGAGGCATGTCCGTTTGAGCGGGTCAGCCTTTTCACTGGATGGCTCAGAAACGGAGACCGCACAGTGAGATATATGTCGAAGCGGGTTCTTCGTCAGTTTGGGAGGGTTCAGACCATACCGAGGCATCCCGTTGAGGTTGCACCTCCTGAGACTAATTTGGGGCAGATCTCACTCCACTTTCAGCATGCTCTTGATCATGCACTGACTCCTGAGTAGTTGGGGCAGCATGCAGTTCATGGCGTGGAGGCAGTAGATGGATACATCGAGTGGTTTTATCTCCATTCTCATCCACGCATGATTCTTCCTGATATCCAGATACCGGTGTCGATGCCACCGGAGCGTGAGGTCCTTGATGCGCCAGCTGCTCAGGAGGATGAAGATGTTGGGTACTTACAACTTAGCGGAAGGATGAGCCGCATCAGAGACCATATCTATGTTGTGATGTCAAGTGGTGTGGTTTCGCGAGGGTCTGAGGAATGGCAACATTTGGAGGAGGTATTGAGAGAGGTGCATGATGGGAAAGTTTACCGTCGTCGGGGAGCTACTGAGGGTGGCAGGGGTAGCAGAGGTGGTGGCGGTGGTACGGGTGTAGTTATTAGGGGCTGATTGTAATTTTCAATCATGTTATGTTATATTTGAATATTTTGGATGATTTTTAATTATGTAACACTTGGATTATTTTTATTTTTATGTTTTATTAATTTTTGAAAATTATATTATGTTGTTAATTGTTATGTTATAAGTTGAATTTTCTGTTTGAACAACTGGTCAAAGGCCAAAATGTTGGAATACATTCTCTAAAATAGGGGCTCAGCCAAAACAGATGGCTTCTGCCACTGTTCTGATGTAGTTCGAATTTCCGGAATGTTATTACACCTTTCGGATTATGTAATCCGGAACATCATTTCCCACCCCCATTTGTTGACTTTCAACGGGGTGATTTACACATTTCGGATTACATAATCCGGAGTTTGTGCAAAATTTTCAGATTATGTACTCCGAAACCATCTATTCAAAACTGGCACCAACATTCATCAAGGTGGTTGAGGTGCCAAAATCCACGAATTTGTACCGGAATTTAGTTTTCGGAAGTTGTTCGGATTTTATATTCTGGATCAAGGGTATTTTTGGAAAAAATAGGGCGCGCGAGGAAAGTTATAGGGTGGAAAAATGTAATCTCTAAAATGAATGTGGCACTTACAATTTGGTGGTGGCAGCAGTCCATTAGACAAGGTTTGGGCTCAGTTGCGAATTTGCGATAACAATAACATGTGTACTATATATGTAGTAATTTGGTGGAGTAGTTGGGGGAGTGTTTTGGAGGTTGAGAAAGTGTAGTTTTTTTTTTGTGGGTGCAAGAGAAAGTGTAGTTTAATTTGACGTTGTCAAAATTGGAATTTTGCTTCAGGTCATAAGGGAATAGCAAAATTGTAAATCGTAAAATCACAATCAAAATCGAAGGATTTTACTCAAGGACTTTTATAGAATCGATATAAGATAGAAGAATTGCAAATCGCAATCAAAATCGATGGATTCTACCAAAACAAAAATAATGCTAAATATATGTTATAAATTGCATATAGTCATAAATGACTCAAAGTTCAAAATCCATAAAATACATATACATAAATGACTAAAAGCCTAGATGCCAAATATTTTTTAGTAGTCATAATAATGCTAAACAACCTAGAAAAAATACTTAATGGCAAATCCTAGATGCCTCACAAAATACTTCATAAGTGAGTAAGTGGTTATTAAGTTTCAAGGTAAAGACTAGATGGCTAACAAACTACAATAATGGATTTTTTTTTTTTTGTGGTGGCTAGGGTTCGAATCCAGGACCTTGCAAATATTATGCATGAAACAATGATGGATTGAAGGAAAGGATGATGGGTTGAAGGAAAGACACAATCTAGTTAAGTTTAGTTCATTTTGAACTAGATGATCTGTGATGAGGAAGTGTGGTGTGAAGTGAAAGAATGAATTTTTTTGGCCTTTATGGTATTTATAGAACCAGTTCATGTGTACAAATTGTGTCATTTGATGAATTGGGTCAAAAGTTGACCCGTACTAAAAAAATCTTTCAAAATCCTTTAAAATCCTGTGATTATGAACGGATTTCACAATTTTGTGCAATTTTGATGCGATTTTATTAGAATTTTGCCTGTTTTAGGCTTCTGGTATGAATTTGAGTCGTTGAAGCTAAGTAAAGTCGCAAAATCCTAGATTTTGTGACCTAAATCGCGATTTTGACAACAATGCTAACAAGGACAAAGGGGTCATAGTATATGACTGTCTTCATGATTATGCAGGTGGGAATTAATGCCTTATTAAAACCTTTTCCAAACCTTCCTTTGTGCCAGGGGACTACCGATTTTAAAGCATGCAATATTGCATTAGTTGATGTTAATAAACGTTGGTTCAATGGTCCCTGGCTGAGCAAATGTTCCAATTGCCGAGAGGTGTTGTATATGTTATTAGCATTTTTGGACATGTCCTCGTGAGCTTAACTCAGTTGGTAGGAACAATGTATAATATATGTAAGGTTAGGGTTCAAACCCCAAACACCACAAAAAAAATACATTTTTGGACTGAATTCCTTATCCCCATCACCTGCAGAGTTAGCTGATAGGGCGAGAGTGCACAACTACGTTAGTTTTAGTATAATAGATTGTCGAATTCACATATATAAACCAATTTACAAGTACCACTGTTTATCGTTTCTTTGTTTATCTAAGGCAAATCTCAAAACAATTTGTTTCGCGCGTAAAAGTAAAATAATGAATTTAATATAATAATAACAACGTGAGTCTGGAATGTAGTTCTCATCGACCATTGATACTCACAAAGCAATACTTTTACAATTAAAACAAGATAATTTTCTTCGCGGAATTAAATTAAGTTAAAGATACCTTTTACTCAAACGTAAGCGGTGCCAGAAATCAAACCTTATAATTGCACGCTTTCACGTGGTACGAATTACAACTTCGAAGTCTTGTGTTGAAAAAAATAATTAATTCTGACTTGAAAAAAGTAATTTTACTAGAAAAAAATTTAAAGGTACCGTCAGGTTTTGTGGCATCCGTTATCGGATTTTAGACTTATAACTGCTAGCTTTCGCTTGCACCATTATAATTCTAAAATCTCTCTTGGAAATACGAATTTTCTAAATTAATTTAAAAAAACGTTTTTAAAAATTAATTTCCGAATTTTCTAAAGTCAAATACCCTTTTCACTCTTTTGATGTGAAAGATCGAAGTGAAAGAGGTATCACGGTGTTTCTACTTTCTTAGTAAACTTTTAATTTGAAAAAAACCGAATGGAACAGCATCAGAGGAAATAATATGAACATCAGCAGCAATATTATTAAAGCCAAATCACGCGACACATTAGCAAACAATAAATAAATAATGAATAGTATAGCAACACGGCAGTGGTAGCGCGTAAATTAAATTAAATAAAATAAAATAAAGCAAAGCTGAAACTTCAAACTGTATAAAAATAAGGGTCTTGGAATTTATCATAGCAAAAAGGTGTACATACTAACTAAAAACTCCTAAAATCATGCGGGAGATGTGCACCAACAGTTGGATCATATAAAAACTTAAGAGTAATGTGGGAAAAATTGGATTCCGGGTCAATGACATCATGCTTCCTTTTTGAGTTTTGTCTTTTCTTCGTTTTCACTTCCAACACTCAAGTACTTTGACACAAGGAAAACACCGGCCGTAACCGTGCAAAACACAATAATATACTCTAAAACAAATGGATATCAAGTTATTTTGACATTGTATTTTACGTGTTATCAAATTCCCCACACTTGAACCATTGTTTGTCCTCAAACAATTTAGCTTGCAAATGGAAAAATTAAATGCAACAACTTAACATAAAAGGACTAAAAAAAAAACAACATCACAAATACTCATACGTGGTTTCAAAGTTGAATCGGTCAAAGATTAATTATCTAGGTACTAGAATCAACACCAAAGGTATTGTGACAACATAAACCGCACTTTGCAGACAAAAGTCTCCCTCCTAACATACTAACTTAAATCATCCAACTGTATCTTAGTCTCTTACTCTTATTTCGTTCATCCTCTTTCATTTGAGACGGTCACATTAAGACCTTTGAGTATCTATATTATTGTCACACATATGGTAGAAAAACTGGTTAGCGTATTTAACACATCTTTCTTTTGAATTTACACACTTTGTGCACATAAGCATTTTTCTTCTTTTTGATTTTTCAAGGCTTAACCATTACTGACCCCTTTATTTATTTTTCGCTTATATTCATAGACTAATTGGGTCGGATTTAGGCAAATGTACCAAATCGTTTACCAAGTAATAAAGTTAAGTATCATATCGTATCTACAGGGATTGTTGTTTCAACTAGGCAATTTATGTTACTTACTTGAAAATAATTAAAATAAATAAAACAGTAAAATATAAAGGGTAAATAGGTTTTGCAATTTGATCTATTTGCAACAGAGCAAGATTTACCTGTTTTGATTGTAGAATGTTAGCGCGCGGTTAGGATACTTTGAATCTCATTTATTTATTTGTTAGAATTACTTAACAATCAAGTCTTATTCAACGTTTTCTATCTAAGTGATAAATTCTTGGGGTTTTACTACCGATTGGCTGTCAAGTTGAACATGCTAATCACAAGGGTAGGTACGTGTGGGGTTTTCCTCTCTCAGAGGTATGAGTTCATTGCCCTCCAGCTGTCAGTTTCAACCATTACACTAGATTTTCTACGGGTTTCAGTGTTTAGGGTTGTCAGTCTTGTAGGGAGATACACTTACACACGTAGAGGTACATGTAGGATCTTACTTTCTCAGAGGTAATTGAAACAATAACGGATATTAGGGTTCCTAAATTCTCAGCGTCTTATAGGTACCATCGTCTATTGAATCTTAGAAGGACATCAACACACTATCCTTCTCGATAGTTCTACAAACGGGCAACCCTATCTCGCCTACCTTACCAAGGATGAAAGAAGAAGGAAGTTACTGGGTTGATTTAAGTCATGAAGTCACTTGTTTCGCTAGTTACCGTATTCTTTATTTTAGTTACTTCTTGATTCAGGCAGGTATTCACCAATATTAGGTATGTCACCTCCCTGAGTAACTTTATCTCAATGTTATTCGCTTTAGAGGAGACAAATCTTACGCACGACAATAAAATTAAATAGGATTCAAAAAATAACTGAATAAAGACTTTAAATTAAATCAAATATCCAACAAACAAAATAGAGTTCATTTTCGAACCCTAGCCTGAAATGATTTAGTTACTAATGGTATCTAAAGACAAATTACAAAAGAAATAAAACATACCCCAGAGACTCGGACTGACTAGATAACTTCTCCCTTGAAGCTTCTAGTGCTTACCTTCCTCTTGATCCACCTCGTTATGAATGAGAAATTATGAATGAAATGCTTGGTATTTCTAAAAAAGTTTCTACCTGAAGTTGGGCTAAAAAACGAGCATTTTCCACTTAAAAGTAGCAAAAATCAATTCTAGCCCGAATTTCTATAAATGTGAATCAAAGAATTTATCTGATTGGGAATGTTGAATAAATAATGCAAGTAGAAAATTTTATACTCATATCCTATCGTTAAATGATTTTATACATAAAAATTCCTAGTATGAGTTCAGCTTTTGCAAAACTATGTCATCTCCCCGATTTTGCATTATCAATAGTGAGTACTATGGTCCAATTATTTTATTTATTTTTTAGTTTCCCCTTTATATCATCAAAGATTGAAATTTAATTAAAAATAATAATTGTAATGATTAAAGTTTTTACGTTTTCTTTTTAGTAAGTGTGCTAAAGGAATAAATGCAACACATTGATTTACTTAAGAGACATTTAATCATCATTCAAATATTAGGGAGGCTTGTTTACAACTTTGTAAATGCTAAATTAATTAATTTTTATTAGAAAATCATTCGCTTTATATACTATAAAGTGATCAAATAATATTATGTTTGGTACATGCAAAGAGATAAAAATATGGCTAAAACTTTCGAGTTTGTGTATGCTATGATTATATTTATTCTCTTATTTCTTGTTGAAAAGAATGTTGCTGGTAAGCTATTTTTTCATACTTTTCAAGTATCTGTTTTTACTCTATAGTCAGTACACAATATTTTATCTCATTTTTGTAATATTATTTTATCCTTTTTTATTACAGCATATGTTATTGGATGTAAAACCGATGATGATTGTCCAAAAAGTCAATTGGAAATGTTTGCATGGAAGTGCGTTAAATACGGATGTCATTTGTTTGCGATGTATGAGGAAGATCCATGAGAGTACATGCACTTCATGCACTGAAGAATGAGTTATCAAACAACAAAAAGGTTTATGCAATGAGTCTTATGCTAGAATATTCCATAGTTTCCATTGAGTTATTGTGCTCACACCCAATATTTGTATTTTAAAATTATTTTCATTTTCTTAATTTCACAAATCTTTCAATTATGTATTTGTACTCTAAGATGTTGGTAATGTAATGAAATAAGACACTAAAAAAATATTATAATTAATTAGATTATTTTCTTCTCTCTTGATTTTGGATGCGTCGCAATGACCTCCAATTGAAATTTTTCACATTTTCTTTCCAACACCACCACCTATCATGTTATCTTGCACTACTAAAAAAACAAAAATTAGTGAGGGATATTTAGTGAGGGAAAACGTGAAATCCCTCTCTAATTCCCTCACTAAATTTTGCGACTAAGGAATTTGTGAGAAATTTCATTTTTTCCGTCACTAATTTTCCTCGCTAATTTTGCTTTTTCTAGTAGTGTTGAATAGTTAAGTTTTAAAAATAATATTTTACTTCAAATCCTATAACTTTAATTTTATATCACAATATTATTACACTTATGGCTTTTTGAACAATTCAATTTATATTTCTCTTAAATGGAGATATTGTCAGTTCATTTCTTTCTTATAAAAAGAAATTATTAGTTCTAATGATTATAAAATAATTGTCTAGAACATTTGAAAGATAGAATTTTATTTATCCAACTTTTGGTGTCTTTTGGGGAAAGGGCTTTGACGTTGGTTCTGGTGTTGGATGAGATCCTAGAATTGTCCCTGAAGTTGTTGTCTATGTTGGAGAAGGGTTCAGGGTGTATGTACAAATTTGATGTTTATTTCTTGTTGTTTAAAAATTTAAAGCTATTCGTTGATTTATGAAAATTTAGATAATGTGTTTTAGACAAAGTATTTACTCAAGTGTCTTACAAAACGATTTTTAAAATAATGTGTTTCAAACAAAGGATTGACTAAAGTTGTAATAGTAAAAAATTTCAAGCATAAAAAATAAGTTTTGGAATAGCTTTATTAGTCCGCTTGTTTTAAAAGTTTTGGAATTTTTCTTTCAAAAAAAATAAAAAATAAGTTTTGGAATTTTTTTCTATAATTTTCTTTGGCCTGTTATTTTATAAAGTGACATATTCATTTCTGATATGTCAAATTACATTTGATGATGTGATATTTTTAATCTGAACACCCCCCACCCCTCCCTCTTTGTGGTTTTTTTTTTGTGGTGGCCGGGGTTTGAACCCTGAAGCTTGCATATTTTATACATTGTTGTCCATATCAACTGAGCTAAACTCACGGGGAGAACCCTCTTTGTGGTTTGTAATACCTTTATTAGTCTCCTTCTTTCATAAGTTTTGGCAAAAAAAATTATACTATCTACCCTGTAATTTTATGACGTCACGTATTCATTTATGATATCAAATTCTTTTTGATGATGCGATGTTTCTAATTTTGACCATACACATTGCTATACCTTTTTTAATTAGTTTCATCCAACAAATACAAACCTATTATTTAGAAATTCATTGTTTATGGTCCAAATTAGAAAGGTCATAACATTAATTAATTAATATGGAACTTATTGTGCAAAACTGTGACCAAGATTGATCGGTAAGAAACAAGTAATAATAAATTGAAAGTTCTCTAAAAAAAATAAAATTAATAAATTGAAAGTAAAGTATCATTCCCACGAGAACTTGGGATTAATTTTAAGAATCAAATAAAGTTTTTGGGTGATGAAAGCATAAAAACCATTTTAGAGTTTCTCAATGTTCAAATTAAAACTAAAATAATTAAAGAAATAGTTCTAATCAGGAGAAAATAAATAAGAAAAGTCAAATCAATCTTAAGACATAACTTTGGTTGCATTTGCTATCGGTTGCTAAAACAAAATGAGCCAGACATAACCTTAAGGTAGTACTATATTTAGGTTCCCATTAATTACAGCCATGGTTCAATTAACAAAATCTATGGACTATATAAATCTAAATATTTATGTCTAAATACTAAGCATAAACTAATATGTCTATTAATCAATTCCATTTATATATCTCAAGTAGATCCACTTAGTGATTATTTCAATATGCTCGGAATCTTCGTTGCCCAATGAGGTGGTGGAAATTGAGTCCGGTGTCCAGCTTCTCAAACGGAAAATTTTGGAGTCGGACAATTCCCATTGTTTACTCCAATCGGGATAATGGTTTCCATGTGAATTTTTTGAGAAGGGGACATGTTGTTATACTTTCGAGTTACAATCCAGACTTAATTCCTCGGAAGTAGCTTTGTGGCATGAAAAAGGTAAGGCGAGTCAAGACTAACCTCCTTGTCCAAACTAGGACTTCGGGGTCGGTCTAGCCGATCTTCATTCCATGGCATTGCGTTAACATGAATCTTCACGGGGTTCCCAGTGGTGGACGGATCATCCTTTAAGATAGAGGTTCTCATATCCCCTCTTGGTACTCCTATTGAGGTATGGATCCCTAGAATCGATTACTCCATTGAAATTGAACAAAACGAGGTTAGTATTAAAGATCTCTGGTCCAAAGCCCATATGGAGAATGATTAACACCTAGCAGGAATTGGGGTCATGGAGGAAGGTGTGGTTCTTTGTCGGCCTTGTCTTCAGGGATACCTCAGAACTCAGCTGTTGCGATCATTCACCAGACTTCAAAAAGATATCCGCAAAAATACTACATCTGGACCCATGAATAGATCATATACACCTAGATTCCGCTGATAGATTTTTGATCTAGGATGATCAATATATGTGATATGATATGTATGTTCCTTAATATATTTCTTTATTTGGGTCATGATGTATGAGTCTGGCCTTTATTTGTCATTCAGTTATTTAATTTGCAAGTGTTTCACATGTGTTGTGTGTTTTTTAATTTGTAGCATTTTAATGTGAGCTAGTCAACTCGTGGCAACCGGTTCTTAGCCAAAGGCCAGTTCCCCCTTGACCATACTATGTATTTCAACGCAGGGCCATTCCTAGGTAATTGGAGGCTTGGCTCTCGTGTAAAAATAGACCCTTAATAAAATGAAAACATAATTTTTTTTAAAAGAGCAATTTATCTATTTAAATTGAAAATAAGATCCGTAAAGATTAAAAAAAAGTGTTTATTGTAACTAACACATAAAAGATCAATATTCTAATCAATAATATAAAAATACAATTTAAGCGAATATCTTTATCAATTTTCTATGTTATATTTTTCCTTAGTTTGTACAAAGCCAAAAATAAAAGGTTTATAATGTTTTTTTAGAGAATAATTATAATGTTTGTTTGTTCAAATAAAAAAAAATATAATATTTGTTGTTAGAGTTTAACTATCTTATTAAATTAGTATGGGCCAAAAATTACAAGAAGTCTTCTAACAAAATAAGAAGAAAAAACAATTATATTATGCTTTCATTTGTAAATATATAATTCAATATGTTATGGAGAATTTGGCTAAATTGAAGAGAGGATAGATGAACCTCAAATCCATAAAAAATAATGTCTAAATCAAAGCCCTCTCATACTGAAAATATTAATTAAAGAAGAAAAAGGAAAAGAAAAGAAGAAAAAAGGAAAAGAAAATCATAAAAATTGAAAAATATGGGTGCTAAACTCATGACCCAAGCATTACGAGCTTCTAATTTACCGCTAGTCCGCTTCAACAAATACGAAATATAACTCACGCTATATATATTTATTACTTATTTACTGGACTATAATTTTTTTATGAGGCTCATACCTTGGGGAGGCCCAGCTCCATTGAGCTGTTTGCACCCGCCAAGGGCCAGGCCTGTTTCAACGTAATCTGTTAGCTTGATCATTATCCCAGTTCACAGGGGCGATTGCTAGTATAGCCAAGGGGTAGCAATGGCTACCCCAAAAAAAAAATTATTGAATGAGTAGTAGGTATGTTATTATATATTTGGCTACCCCTAATAATATATATTTGGCGCCTACCTCAAGTTTGATTTTAGTTGAAATAATTTTGTTTGACTTTGATTACTTTTCAGAACTTTGAATTACTTGATCTCGTCTCACAAAAATTGAACAATCTATCTTTAATAATATTAAGTGTATTTTATGAAGTACATTTTATATAAGTAATATTTATTGTAAAAAAAATTTGTTTATTGGTTATGTTCACCGTTACTGTTTTAAAAAAAAAGTATATGTGGCCAGCTCATAAACATATTGCTAGCTTCGCCGTTGCCAGTTCATTATCCTAAATTGGTTTAGTAGTTGCCAACATGCCATGAACATTTTTCAAATATTTTTTGCAACTTCCAAGTTTTTTAAGAAGATTAATAATCGAGATTATATATTGATCAATGCTTGTTGCAATACATTGTTGGTCCCTGATTATGAAACACATGTTAGAATTTTATTTGTCAATTATGTTTTTCAATGATTACAGAATTATTTGGTTTTTACATATTTTTTAGTATTTTTGTTTACTTTGTGGCACTGTGCAACCAATTATGTGTGGTTTCTTCAAGTTTATAAGTTTAATAGAATCGGAGATGCAGCATATTGAATCAGAATATCAGATGGGTTAGTCGTGGATCACTCACCTGTGCTGATTATGGAAAAACAAAGGTTCTTTATCTTCATTATCATTTTCTAACTGCAATTACAGGTTTAATTAGTTTCTTTCTTTCACAATTAATTTCTCTTCAATTTAGTTTCCAATAGGGGTCCACCGAGATGTTTACCCTGATGTTGTCAAATTAGAGCATGCAATAATGTATTAGTCGATGTCTATGAAACACAGATGCGGTATTAGTTGATGTCTATGAAGCACAGATACGGACACCGACACTGAACACGACACGAACACTAACATGTCGACACTGCAAATAATTTGAGAAAATCACATAATTCAGTGTAATTCATGTATCGGTGTCGCGTCGGTGTCGGACACGACACGTGTCCGACTCCAGGACACGTCTAATCCGAGGAGTGTCCGTGCTTCATGGATCGATGTTAATAAACATTGGTTCAATGGATCCTTGGCTGCGCAAATGTTCCAATTGACTTGCCAATTGCCGAGAGGGTTTGTGCCACCAACATGTCTGCTGATAATCTATCCAACTACCCTCCACATAGCCATCTTGTTTTACAAAAAGACCTTGAGTTAACACATAAACTGATGAACAATGAAAACGTTGACTCTGAGATTTTCACTAACATCTTGAAGAGCAAAAAAAGAAAAAGAAAATGATATTCACATGTTTCTTTTTGCTGTGGTTTTTACTTTGAAAATTATTGTTGGTTTGTGGGGTTCTGACATAGTTGTGATGTTACACAATCATAATGACTTCAAACTTCATACTTCAAATTTTGGTTTTAAATAAAAAAATAACTAGTTCAAAGAATTGTTCTTTTAGTAATAAACACCTAAAAGAAAAATATTTGACAGAAATATGAACTAGTTTGATACTCCATCCGGTTTATTTATAAGAAACATTTGACTTTTTTGATTCATTGAATAAATGATGTATTTGATCTATATTGTAGACAGGATACATTAATTACATAATAAATCTAAAAAGTCAACTTTTTCTTATACTACCTCCGTCCCTAATTATAAGACCCTTTTGAGAAATTTTTTTGTCCCTTTTTATAAGACTTCTTTGCTATTTCCAACTACATTAATTATTTCTTTACATATATGCCCTTATTTATTATACATCTTTTCCTTCAATCAACAATAAATAGCATATGAAAAATATAAATTAATTCTCTCTCTTAAGAATAATATTGTAAAAACAATAGTGATTACAAACAAATTTAATACAAATATCCACTTTCTTAATTCCCGTGGTTTTAGCAAAAGGGTCCAATAATTAAGGACGGATATACTAAATAGGGAGGGAGTACCAAATTAATTTGCATAAATATTGACGAATCAATTGAGGAATTCACAATACATCGACGGGAATCCTATATCGGAGAAACCAATACCGTTACATAAATCTTAATTTATTTTGTATATAAACGTGAATCAAAGAATTTATCTGATTGGGAGTGTTGAATAAATAATGGAACTAGAAAATTTTATACTCATCCTATAGTTAAATGATTTTATACATAAAAAATTCTACTGTGAGTTCAGATTTTGCAAAACTATGTCATCTCTCCAATTTTGTATTATTAATTGTGATTACTAATGGTCTGATTAGACAAGTATACCAAATCATTTACCAAGTAATAAATTGATAAATAAAGTGTCGTTTTCATAAGGATTGTCGTTTCATCTAAAGAATTCTCGTTACTTGTTTTAGAACAAATTAAAATAAAAGAGATAAGGTTTAGAGTTTGCAATTTAATATGTTTATAACAAAGCAAGTTTACCTGTTTGATTGCATAATGTTAGCGGCGGTTAGGATTCTTTGAATCCCCTCTATTCATTTCTTGAAATTAATTAATAGTCAAGTCGCGTTCAATTATTTTCAGTAGACTGTCTAAGTGATGAGTTCGTCGAGACGTGATAACCTAATCAGTTTGTCAAGTTGCACCTGCTGGCTGCACGATGATCCTTACGTGCGGGGTCTTACTCTCTCGGTTGATTTCGGTTTATCCTTCTGCCTGTTGAGTTGCACCTGCTGCTCACATAGTCATCCTTACGTGTTGGGTCTTACTCCCTCAGGGGTGATTGAAACATAGATTTAAATTGGCGTTCCTAAATTCCCAAAGGTATTGTGGCCAGTGTTCCTAAAGGTTTTCTCATCCATGAATCTTAGAAGTACATAGCACACTCTTCCTCTCGGTAGTTCTACAAACAGGCAGCCCTATCAGCATCTACCTTACCAAGGTGCGAGGAGAATGGAGTTGCTAGGCTGATTTAAGTCGTGAAGTCACTTGTTTCCTTAATTACTAACTATTTACTACCAGATTTCAGCAGATTTGCATCAATATTAGTTATGTCACCTCCTATATACTTACTATCAGGGTACACTCATTTTTGGTTTGTTTCACTAGTTAATAATTAACTACTTCCAGGTTAGACATATATAAATATCAAGATATAACTATCAATATTAGACTTTGTCACTACCTAAGTGTCTAAATCAGGGTTATACTCTAGAGGAGACAAATTTTACGCATTACAACAAAACTAAATAGCGAACAGAAAATAACTGAATAAACAACTTTTAATTAAAAAATTATCCAACAAAGAACATAGAGGTTCATCTTAGAACTCTAGCCTAAAAAGATTTAGTTACAAAGCGCATGCGGTATTTATTGGAAAAGTTTCCACCTGATTTTGGGCTAAAAACGCGGGCTTTTGGGCACTAAAAGTCACAAAACAGCACCTTGGTCCGCACGGCACTTGCGCCTGGTACCATGCGCCAGGCGCATGTGAGTGCCAAGTTAGGAGCCCTAGTGCAAAGTTTTTGGGTTCCTAGCACCTCCTCCTATGCGTTGGCCGCATGTAAGTGTTGTCCGGTGCTGAAAACGCTTGTTTCTTCGTCTTTTTAGGTGTCTGCTTCTATGTAAAATGTCTTGGAACTTAGGAACAAAATTTCTTCCTTTGTAAAGTGTTCTGAGGCCTCTTGAATCTTCATTCTTCATCTTCTCAAGAACTTCACAAATCTTCCGAGGTATTGCTTTGTGGATATGTATGATTTCTTCGTGAATTACATCAAAAACATTCTAAAATTGCTATGTATCGAGAAGAACATAATTACAGACTCAAATATATAAAACATTACAAATGTCCTGAAATCATAAGCAATTGTTCTAATACTTCTCTCTTATGCTGGTAAAACCTACTTAAAATAACCGAAAAACATGTTAAAAATAACGTAAGATGACGTGTCATCAATTACTTTGCTATGTTTAAACTATATTTTTTAGTTTCCCTTTCTATCATCAAAGGTTGAAATTTAATTAAAAATAATAATTGTAATGATTAAAGTTTTACGTTTTCCTTTTAGTCGGTGTGTAAAGGAACAAATGTAACACAATGAGCTCATTAAGAGACATTTAATAATCATTCAAATTTTAGGGAGGCTTATTTAAAACTCTATAAATGCTAAATTAATAAATTTTTATCAGAAAATCATTCGCTTTATACACTATAAAGTGATCAAATAATATTATATGTTTGGTACATGCAAAGAGAGAAAAATATGGTTAAAACTTTTGAGTTTGTGTATGCTATGATTATATTTATTCTCTTATTTCTTGTTGAAAAGAACGTTTTTGGTAAGCTATTTTTTCATACTTTTTAGGTATCTTTTTTTTACTCTGTAGTTTGTACACAATATTTTATCTCAATTTTGTAATATTATTTTATCATATTTTTCATTACAGCATATCTTAAATTTGAATGTAAAACCGATGATGATTGTCAAAAAAGCCTATTGAAAACGTATGTATGGAAGTGCGTTAAAAACGAATGTTATTTCTTTGCGAAAAAAGTGTAATAGATCCAAGAGAGTGCATGCATTTCATGCAATGAAGAATGAGTTATCAAACGACAAAAAGATTTATGAAATGTGTCTTATGCTAGAATATTCGACAGTTTCCATTTAGTTATTCTGCTCACACCCAATATTTGTATTTTAAATTTATTTTCATTTTCTTAATTTCATAAATCTTTTAATTATGTATTTGTATTCTAAGATGTTGGTAATGAAATGAAATAAGACATTAACTAAATATTATAATTAGATTATTTTCTTCTCTTGATTTTGGATGCATCACAATGACCTCTAATTGAAACTTTTCACATTTTCTTTCTAACACAACCACCTATCATGTTATCTTGAATAGTTAAGTTTTAAAATAATATTTTACTTTAAATCCTATAACTTTAATTTTATATCACAATATTATTACACTTATGACTTATTGAACAATTCAATTTATATTTCTCTTAAATGGAGATATTGTCGGTTTATTTCTTTCTTATAAGAAGAAATTGTTAGTTCTAAGGTCTAGTCAATCTTCATTCCATGACATTGCGTTAACTTGAATCTTCAGGGGGTTCTCGATGGTGGACGGGTCGTCCTTTACCATAGAGGTCCTTATATCCCCCCGATACTCCTATTGAGGTATAGATCCCTAGAATGGATGACTCCATTAAAATTGAACAAAATGAGGCTAGTATTAATGATCTCAGGTCATAGCCCATATAGAGAATGATTAACACCCAGAGGGAATTAGGATCATGGAGGAAGGTGTGGTTCTTTGTCGGCCTTGTTTTCAAGGACACCCCAAAATTCAGCTGGTGCAATCATTTACTGACTTTCAAGAAGATATCCGCAAAAATACTACATCTGGACTCATGAAAAGAGAGATCATATACACAGAGATTCTGTTGATAGATTTTTGATCTAGGATGATCAATATATTTGATATGATGTGTATGTTCCTTAATATATTTCTTTATTTAGGCCATGATGTATAACTCTGGCCTTTGTATATAACCATCAATAATACATATTAATGCTTCTTTTTTTTTATTATAGATTATGGGTGTTTGTGTACGCCTAGTCCATCATACTTTAATGAGACTCCTTTGTTGTCATTCAGATATTTATTTTGCAAGTGTTTCACATGTGTTGTGTGTTTTTTAATTTGTCGCTTCTTAATGCGAGCTAGCCGACTCGTGGCAACCGGTTCTTAGCCAAAGGATAGTTCCCCTTGACCATACTATGGAGGCATTGCCTCCCACGTAGGTGGACTAAAAATGGGGGACCTTTTACCGGACAGTGGCTAGTTGTCGAGTTATTGTTAGAATTTAGGTTAAAATAAAAATATATTTCATAAAACATGTTCAATGATTATGAATTAATAGTGAAAGCAAACAAAAGATTGAACATAAATATGATTGGATCTACGACATGTTTGATTTATCTAGGGTATTAATAAAGAGGTATTATGAATGCCTTAATGATGCTTTGACGACGGTCCTCTCAACAACAATGATCTGAAACAGAGAGAGGAGATGATCTAATCCGAAACACAACAAAGGTTAGTGACGACTGATTTAGTTCTTCCTCAACTGGTAGATTTATACCAGAAGTTCTCTTCAGATAGGGAGAAGAGAGAGTTTGTCGTTTCTGATATATTAGGGACCATAGCCTCTTATATAGTGTGATGGCCATTAAGGTTTTCCATTATTTCATTAATGGACCATCTACACATCCACTCAATTTGAATCCATATCAATTATCTAAATTAAAATTTAATATCTTTATTAATTAATTTAATCACTAATCAATTAACTCTCAGATTGATAAATAGCTAATATAATTAAGAAAGAAAAAATTAAGATGAAGAAAAAAACTACAACCAGATGCTAGTATATTGGTATACATCCTCTTCCTACTTCCCAAACAAAACAAAACAAAAAAATAATAATACTTTCGCAGGGAAGCCATATTCAATCAGTCAAATTTTACACCTCAAATTTCGCAGATGAATCTTAAAAACAAGTAACGAGGTGAATTTTCCCTAAAAAAAAGTAATGAGATGAATTTATTTCAATTTAAATATCAATTTCAAAAAAGTAAAGAAAAAATTTATTTCAATTTATATATCTTATACATAAATTCCCTAAAAAAAGAAAAAAATTATTTCAATTTATATATCTTATACATAAATTCCCTAAAAAAAAAAAATCTTATACATAAATAAAAGCATAGAGATAAATGAAAAGCAATGAGGTCTTCGTTCAATCAACTCGAACAAAGAAAACCAACAAACAAAAAACAAATCTCCCAATTAACAAAAATATGGATCATACGTTAGAATAAAAATCAATTGAACTCTCCCTAAAAAAAATAAAGTAAACTCAACAAATTTCAATAAACCAAACATGTAGACATGAACATGCTCTGATATCACTTGTTAGAATTTAGATCTAAATAAAAACATACTCCCTCCGTCCCAAATTGTATGTCGTTTTGGAGAAAAAAATTCGTCCCAAATTATATGTCGCTTTACGATACCAATGAAACATTAATGTTGTTTTTCCAATTATATCTTTAACTATTTATTACTCTCTCTTCTTTCAATTCTTTAATTTATCTTTCTCATACCATTTATTAAGGACAATTTTGTAAAACAACTCACAATATCTATTTCCCACACAAAATTAATTATATTTCTTAATACGTGTGAAATGCCTAAAACGTCATACAATTTGGGACGGAGGGAGTATTTGATAAAACATGTTCAATAATTATGAATTAATAACATGAGGAAACAAAACATTGAACATGATTATGATGAAAATGTTTGATTTATCAAGGATATTAATAATTAGGTAATATGAAGATTTGATGAAGTCCTCTCAACTAGGCATGACAACAAAACCCATACATGTGGTTACCCACATGAACCAAACCCAATTTGACGGGTTTTCCCTGTTTTGACTGGGTTTGGGTATGGGTTTGGGTTTTCCCCGATTTTAAAACATGGGTATGGGACGGGTAACAGGAATATAGGTACCCACTCCAAACCCATACTCAAACCCGTCCCGAATGCATAATACTACTTTATGTTGATATGTCATGCTATTTTATTTGATAATTGTTGTGTTATAAAAACTACCATTGATATTGAAAGGAGCAACTGAATCAATTGGTTTAACAAATGTTAAAGTGAACATATTTTTGGACAATGCATTACAATATTTCTCTCGGGTTTCAAAAAAACTTCATTTTTTATTAGAGTAAATTATTCAATGTGAGGACGGGGATGGGGCGACGATACCCGAACCCGTCGGGGACGGGGATGGGGTTCAATTTCCCATCCTTGTTGGGTATGGGTAGGGTAACGGGTAAGTATATGAGAATCGGGTATGGGGACGGGGAATGTAAAACCCGTCCCCACCCCGCCCCATTGCCATGCCTACTCTCAACAACAGTGATCTGAAACAGAGAAGAGATGGTTTGTCGTATCTGGTATATTGGGGACTATAGCCTCTTATATAGTGTGATGACTATTAGAGACTTCCATTATTTCGTTATTGGATTATCCAGACATCCACTTATATTCAGTCCATATCAATTAATTAATTCATTCATTATCAATTGTGAGCCTTAATTACTTTAAAAATATTTGCTCACATAATAACTTTGGAATATAATTAAATAATAAAATATTCCAATAGTTATACCCCCGGACCAATCCCTTAAAAAGGGCTAGTGTAAGGTATTGATTGATGGGATCGGTACCTATTTTGTCTTCGTATTTAGCTTTAAGTGGAGTCCCATAGTTTTTCCAGTGATGTATGGTCCTGTTAAAAAGGGTGAGAGCCGGCCCAACACTAAATGAGGCCTAAAACAAACTCCATAGTGAGACCTTTATACTTAAGAATTTTTTTTATTTTAAAATTTATTTTTCAAGCTTTTTGAGACGCAAAATCATTTATTAAATTATCATAATCAATTTGCCTTAACATGTCTTTTTCAATCGAGATTAAGGCTAATCCATTTAATCTTTGTTCAGACATTGTTAATCTAAGATAAGATTTTATTAATTTTAATTTTGAAAAACTTCTTTCTACCGAAGCAATTGTTACAGAAGTTGTTAACATTATTCTATAAACAGTAAAAGCATTTGGAAAAGAATCAAGTCTAATAATATAGTTAAGTATGTCAATTGGATTACCATTTTCAACCTGTATGATTTCTCTTAAAATTTTCAATTCGGAATATAATTCTAATCCATCAATATCAGATGTTTCATTATATTTTAAGGATTGTTCAAGGTTAAGACAAGATTCTTTTAAACTTCTAATATTTAAAGACTTAATTTCTGAATGCTAAACAGAAAGCCAAACATATCTTGATATATTTTAAATTGTTCAAATCTACTTTGAAAAGAACCAATTGCTTGATCTATATCATGTACAAAAAGTAGTCGGATTTAAATGATTATTCGGGAGATTTTAAAACTTTATTGTCTGCAATCTCATCAAATTGTTTCTTTCTATGAATAATACGTTTTTCACGAAACTTGGGTTCTATATCCATTTCAATAGCAATTTCTTTAGTAGAAACTATGGCACTTTCAAATCCATCTTCCCTATACTTTTCAAAAAGAGCTAGTAAGGAAAAAGAATGTTAGTGTAATTGATTAAGGGACATATAACTTGTAGGCTAAATTATACGGAAGGTCCTTTAAATTATTTAATTATAATAAGTTGATCATTTATGTTTTGGTAAATGTTAACATGTGTCCTAAGGGCACATGCTAAGAAAATTAAAATAGAAATAAATGGTTTAAAAGTTGTGCATTCAATTTTTTAAAGTCAACATTTTGTTTCTTTTTATGCAAAATTTCTAATTTTGGATTCCTTAACCTGTGCCTTTAGGGCACAAGATAACAAGACTTGTAGTTTTTTCGTATTAATTACGTGCTATCAGTTATGTAATTACAACAAGTTAGTCATTTAAGTATTTATTGTAACACTTAAATCCTTCAAACTATTTAATTATAACTTTTAGATCCTGAATAACTTACATTTTTAATATTTGAAATCCTTATTCTTTAAAAAAAATAATCTGAAATCTTTAAAGTTGTTATGGTTAAATAACTTAAAGGCTTCATTGGTACGAAAATAACTTAAAAGACCAACTTATTATAATTTATTCACGTAAAAAAACTAAGTGGTACGAAAAAAACTTAAAGGACTAATATGTTACAATTAAATAACTAAAAGGATCTCTGGTACAATTTAGTTTAACTTATATTAGTTGTTGTTGTATTGTTCTTCTTGAGATGGGGAGGTTTCCAATGTAGATTCTTAATTGTAGAATTTCTTCTTGAGGTGGTGTGTAGTAACGAAATTTAAGTCCAAGTAGGATAGATTAACTTAGCATGAGATTCAACGGAGAATTGTAGAATTTCTTCTTGAGCTGGTTGTGTAATGCATACTTTGTATTCAGTGAGATTCAAAATTATTCGAGTTTCAGCTGGAGAGCATTGGGAGTATTATGTAGAGGGGCATGCTTTGCTTATTTTTTGGTAATTTTTGGAGGTGTCATTCCTTTGTTTCTTAGTCAGGCCTCATTTCATATCTACAGGCAGCATGAGAGGAAGTATAGGATTGAAAATTTTTACAAAAGTTTGAATCAAATATCCATCCAAGTATGTTTGGTGGGTTCTTGATTTCCAATTGTGGCTGATGTGTTCAGTTGAATGTTAAGGCCGTTAATGTATTTTTAACTCAGTCACAGAGGCAAGGTAGTCAAAATCGGGACTTTATTTCAGGTCGAAAGCAAATAGCAAAATTGAAACTCGTAAAATCGCAATCAAAATCGAAAGATTTTACTCAAGGACTTTTGTAGAATCGATATAAAAAATTGTAAAATAGCAATCAAAATCGATGGATTTTACCACAAAAAAAAACTAAATATATGTTATAAATGATATATAGTCATAAATGACTTAATTTATAAGAAATCGTAAAATTGCAATCAAAATCGATGGATTTTGCCTATTTTAGGATTCTACAATGCATTTGAGTCGTTGAAGGTGAAGAATGTCGCAAAATCCTGGATTTTTAGGATTTAAGTCGGGATTTTGACAACAATGCTCAAAGGTTCTTTTATTGGCTGGTTAAGGTGTTATCTTGGTTGTATATCTCAAAATCCATGTTGGATTGTCGCCGATCCATCAATACATGCTTCCTGCATTTTCTTTTGTCGATCGGTAACTCGTTAGTGGTTTGGAGCGAGATCCTAAGATGCCTAATTCCTTGGTCAGCTCAACTGTAATTTTGCTATGTTGGAAACGGGAATTCTCATATTTGAAATGGACTTTCAGTTTAGTTGTTGTTGGAGGTATGAGTGTGGTCTCACTACTAAAAAAACAAAAATTAGTGAGGGATATTTAATGAGGGAAAACTTGAAATCCCTCTCTAATTCCGTCACTAAATTTTGCGACTAAGGAATTTGTGAGAAATTTCATTTTTTCTCTCACTAATTTCCCTCGCTAATTTTGTTTTTTCTAATAGTGTCTTCCTGAAATTTCTCAGTAGAATTCTTTCTTTAGGTTCAGGTCATTGGTTAATAATGGAACGGGATTGGGAGGTGCAATGATTTTGGATCACTGTGTTGTGAGTTTGTGCCACTGTTAAGGCAAGATTTCTGTTGGCTCGAGGCTAATTTGTTTCAGTTGCAAGGGGATTCTATAGCTTGGTATTTTGTTAGACTTTTGGCATGCTTTGTGTCTTCTATCTTGTTATTTACTTCCTCTGTCTCATAGTTATTGCCTCTTTAACATTTTTTTTTTTTCTTAAAATAATTATCACTTTACAATACTAATGTAACATTTATAACTTTTTTCCACTATTATACCCTTATTTATTGAATTTCATTCAATTTAACTACTCAACTAACTACAATTAATAAGGATATTTTAATAAATGCTACTAATTTTACCATTAAAATCAACACAATTAATAATTTCCTTAATAATTGTGCACAAACCTTAAACGACTAATATTATGAGACGGAGGGAGTAATAAAATCTTTTCTTCGCTTTTTTTTAAAAATTAAAAAAAAGAAGATGAATATTAGATAATGCAGCTAAGTTGTTAGAATTTCTCTCTCAATTTACCTAATGGGTTGAAGTTAATGTTGTACTCCCTCCGTTTCAAAATAAGTGTCGTTTTAGCCAAAAAAATTGTTTCAAAATAAATGTCACTTTCAGTTTCCAATGCAATAATATTTTTTTCTTTTCAATTGTACCCTTCGATTAATACTATGTTACACTACTTTCAAATGATATTTTTTCTTTAATGGAAAACAAACCAATGGTTGATTAGGATAATTTGGTAAAATTGTTATGACATTTGACTACTTTACTCCATTTCTTAATCTATGTGCAATTGGCTAAAGCGACACTCATTTTAAAACGGAGGGAGTATTAGCTATGCCAAAAAGATAAGATTTTAGTGATTTTATAAATGATAATATTGTTGGAAGGTGACAAATGTTATAAATGAGATTTATGGATTTGTGAATTTCTAACTCCATCTTTCACTTTAGTCTATGTCCTTTAATTCGGTTTAGTTTCTTTCACTTTAGTCTCTGTGACATATCATGCACCTTGTCAGCACAAAACATGTGCAACCTCATCATTTAACAGAAATTTTTAACGTCAGAGACTAAACTGATAACGGAAGTGCACGTCCAGGGGTTACTTTGTATTTAATCCTGAGTTAGGGGCCTTTATGACAACGAAGTGCAGAGTCAGGGACCAAAATAACTATTTACGGAACAAAAAATATATGAATATGCTGACCGATGGGGTTACTTTGTATTTTGTTTGTAATAATGACCAGATGATATAATTTATTTAATTTTCCATCCAGTTCCCATAATAAGCGAGTCTTTTGTGAAAAAAAGTTGTCCTAAAATAACTCACCCATTTTAATTTTCAATGTAATATTAATTACTTTTTTTCAATTATAACTATAATTAAAACTCTCTCCGTTTTTTATCTTTTGATGTTTTACCTCTTGGCACAATCTAAAAGGATATACTTCCTTTCTTAAAAAAAAAAAGATATACTTCCTAAAAAGGTAAAACAAACTCCCTATTACTACTCTAAAAATCGCCACCCTATACTAAATAAAAGAATAAAATCTGAAAATTTAAAAACAACAAAAGAAAAACTTACCTAGACCTAATCCTAATAATTAAAATAAGTTTCACCGATTATCTTGTCGAGATATCAACATTCTCCGGTGGCAGCGCCAAAAAGTTGATGAACGAAATTGACAAGTGAACCACATCGTAATATAACAAGTAATAAAGTAGTAAGTTTATTGTTCTCAACAAGGATTTTCGTTCAACTTAGTAATTAATAAAACTTATTTTAAAAGGTGAAAGTAAAGTAAAATTGAATAGAGTTGTAAGGTTGAATTACCCTACCAAATGCAAGATTAGGTTTGTGATTCAGATAATTAACGGTGATTATGGAATCTTTTGAATCCTCCTTCGTCTTTGTTGGAATTAAACTTTAAAAAATAAACAGTAATGTGTGCTACTTATGATTTAATGAAACAAGCGGATAAAACTCTCACGAAACTTCTCACAACAACTATGTGTCGGACTAACCTAGGTTATGTACGACAATTGTCCAAAGAAGGCAGTATTAAAACGACCATAAATCAAACCTGAACTTCCTAACCTCTATAAGAATGGGTAATTAGAAAAGCAAATGGAACTTATATATTTTCGGCTTGTCATTGCCTAATTTTATCATACGGATCATTATTCATGATTACACACTTAGTTAACCAAAGCATTAAAGAACATGCCTAATCTAATTTAAATCGAGCACAATAAAAACATAAACTGAATGAAAACTTTATTTATAATATCCATCAAATAAGAAGGGGTTCATCATGAAACCCTAATCAAGAGGTTTAGTTGCTCATGGCAACAAACATCATAACAAAACAATAGGAAGACATACCCTAGAGAGGATAAGAGAAGGAAGAAATTATGCCTTGAAGCTCTGATGCTTGACCCTTGCCTTGAACTGTTAGTGTTCTGAATGAAAAATAATGAGTGCAAGAGTATCTATTTATAGCAAATGATTAGGTAGGGTTTAGGAGAAGAAAACTGAGCTTTTTGCACCGATCTAGCTTGGAGAACAAGTTGCAGGTAAAAAATCCACGCAGTCGGGCGCTACTGCCGCATGCAGTGGCACTAATGGCTCTCAGGGCCGTAGCAATACTGCCTCAGGCGCTAATGGCTCTAGAGGCAGCTCCCGATGTGTGAAATCTTGCGTTTTTTCTCCCGCTTTCGATCATTCTTCCGTCTGGAAACTCCATAGGAACTTGAAATGAATTTTCTTCACTTTGTATTGTCTTCAAAAACCTTCTAAGAACCATTGACTTCAATCTTCTTATATTTGATCCTTCATGTGATGTCTTGATTTTTCGATTTACATGATTTCACTACAAACGGGAATTACAACGACTCGAGTGAAAACAATACAATATGTTCCTTAGATAATTGACAATTGCTCTATCTCTCAACTTATTTGTCTTACAATGCAAAGAAAAGTACAAAAAACATAGCGAAAAGTGTCATATGATGCTTTGTCATCAGAGTACTACTTTCATCGCTTCAAATTCAATATATTTCACTTTGCATTTACGATAATGGTAAATGAACCAATACTTGACAAGAGCAGTTAAAACCATTTTTCTCTTTCCTTCATTTATATATTTTTCTTAATAAGTGTGAAATGACTAAATGATTCGTTTAATTTGGGACGGAGGGAGTAGTACAATTGGAAGTATGAATGTTAAACCAGTTAATTAAAATTTTGTAAAAAAATAAATTGTGAGGTTCAATTCCGGTAAAGTACTGTTTTATTATATCTAACGCTTTACTGACATGTGGATACTGTTTGTGTACCTTCTTGCTTAATAATATTCAAATCAGCTAAAAATGACCAAGATTAAATTGTGTGATTCACCTTTACTGTTATTAAAAAATATTTGTAAAAGATTGTAATTTATGTTTCATAATGATTATTTTTTGACTATTCAATGGAAATATGATTAGTAAAATTAAAGGGATGGTATTGATTATGGTTCTAATTATTCAGCAAAATGATACTACAGTAGTAGTGACCGAATTTATGGTTGCAGTGAGGGAATTAACAAATCTCATCCTACTCCTTTTATTTTATTTTTCAGATAGATAAGTGCAGTTGTTGCGGCTGTAAAGATTTTCTCTTGAAGATTAGACTTGGAGATTACTATTATTATATTTTTATATGTAATGAATGAATTTATTAATTCGTGTATACACTGATAACAGTACCTTGCACTTATGTTAAGGAAAGTATTTAATTTTCCTGTAATTTGACTCAGCTATTTGTTTATTCAATATCATGTAATAACATCCAGTATAATATAATAAAAAATTGTCCCGTTAACCATTGACTTCAGGGCAATGGTTAATGAAACCAAAATAGCATGTTTTCATTGGTTTCAACAATATTTTGACTTTTAAAAAGTTAAATTCATCACTTTTCACCATTTCCCAATACTAGAGGCAATAGTTAGCATTCTCCAATAAAAAATTATATTCCATTCGTCTCAAATTATATGATGTTTTAGACATTTCATACGTATTAAGAAATGTAATTAATTTCACGTGTATTATGAGAGACATAAATTAAAGAATTGAAGAAAGAGAAAGTAATAAATAGTTAAGAGTATAATAAGAAAAGTAACATTAATGCTTCGTTAGTATTATAAAACAACTCATTATAAATTTGAAACGGAAGGAGTAAGAGGCGTTATAAATTTAGTTTTATGTCTCTTGAGTGTATTTGGTGGAAACTATTAACAATAACTAATTTATTATAAAAATGGAAAGATATCAAAGTAATGTCATAAATCATTTTCGCTTAAAATTGTGACTTTCTTGTCATTTATGATAAACAACTCAAAATGTTTTCTTATACTGATATTTCTTCACTAGAAATCACATTGCGTCAACATCCGCAGAGACCATCACAATGCTTTGTTTTAAATATATTTAACATTAATTACAATTTTAAAAAAGGCTTCTTGATACTCCAAAGTGCTAAAAACCATTAAATCGAAATCAACAAAGCATGAAATTTTAATTATAAAACAATAAAAAAATTATTACATGAAAAGGAGGAAAAATATGGCTCAATTTTCCATGTTTGTTTATGCTTTGATCAACTTTCTTTCTCTATTTCTCGTTGAAAGTGCAATAAGTATGCTATTTTTCACACCAATTTTCAATTCTAAAGTTTTTTTACCCATAATATTTTATCACCTTTTAGTAACATTTTTTTTTTCTTATATGTCATGTGCAGCTAAAATTCGTTGTGTTTCTGACGATGATTGTCCAAAGGTGATAAAACCTCTAGTTATGAAGTGTATTGGTACTTATTGTTATTTCTTTATGAGCTATGAGGGTCCATAATCACACAATTGAAACAAGGGGAGTAAAAATCAAACAAGTGAGAAATATAAGGGGCGACTAGAACATTTAAGTCATATATTTGTTTTGGTAAAAAAAAAAAGTCATAATATTTGTTGTACTTTTCTCGTTTTCTTTAAAATTTAATTTAAGTTTCTCTATAATATTATTTGTATGCATTGCGCTCTTTTTTCCTTCAATATGTTTTATGTCAATTGGTTTTTCTATTAAGGTTTTTAATGAGGGAGATGTCAGTATTATCTGTTATGTTTAGCTTTGGCCTACTTTCGCCAAGGAGTCGTTACAATATTGTTTGAATGTTTGATTACATTTGTTATAAATGGAAGTATTGACAAATATTTATTACACAGTAACACATCTTCCATAGCGGATACAACACAATCACTAGAAAGGACTAACCAAGGTATCACATGCTCCTCAAGAAGTCCCAAAATCTATCACGACATGTGCAAAGCCCCCCATAACCTCCCTATGTATCATAGACAGAATACCCACTCAAACTACGGTCTCTACAACTTCCCTTGTAGTGTCCCTTACTCTAGACTCAACTACAATCGTTGTTCCCTAATCATCTAACAAATACAAGATTAATATCTAGTATCATATATTTATGATGCACACGTAGAAAACTTTATTGGTAACATGATGTGCGAAGATGAAGTCTTACTTATTTATTCTACTTTGACTCTTTCAAAAACCATTAACAAATTTCTTTTCAACGTTTGAAATAATTACTTTCCTTTTTAGAAATTGTGTTTAACCATTCCAAGATTGAGGAAAAGAATGTGAATTTTATTCTTATCCGTGTCCATCTATTTGATAGGCATAAACTATTCATCTTATCTTGTAGTTAACGTTGAGGTTAATGATCATATCATTTATCATCACAATTATAACTATGAGATATCATATATCTAGCAATTTGATTTGATGCTTCTGACAAGAATCCTTTTCGAATATAGATGAAGAAAGTTGCTAGGAATGGATTGTTTGAGAACATACATTTTTTCTCGTTCTTGAGAACAATTCTCAATTTTCGTACCAATTCAGAAACTTGTTTTTGAAGCTTTTTTTAATTCGTAATAACATTTCAAAGTATAAAACGTATATGCAAAGAAATTTTAACTACAAAATAACTAACACATGTACCATGATTAAAACACGTTCAATTAGGTACTTGTTTAAATATTTTCCTATTTTAGAACAAATGAATTTCAATATTTGATTCAGAAAATCTCATTGAAAGATTTTAAGTTAGACCCAAAGAATAGCAGTCGGGTAAATGAAATTACTGCACAACAACTTACTGTTGGGTACCAGAGTAACAAAATATTATCACGCAGCTAAAATAAGAGACGAGAAAAGAGGAACTGGACACACAATATTTACGTGGAAACCCCTCAGCAAATAAGGGGAAAAAAACCACGGGGCAAGAGTAGAGAACTTTCACTAAGTGGAAGAAATTACAAGACATCTCTCTAAATACAAGGAGAGTACAATTACCACTCTCTCTTATAAATAGGAGAATACTAACTAACACAAACTAGGAGAAACTAATTTTTCGCTCTATATTTTTCCTCTCACTACTCTAAACAAGCTCTGCTTGTTATTGTGTTGTTACTGATTTGGGATGCTTACAATGGCTCACGAGTAAGCTATTTATAGGAGTAAAATCCATTGCCTCAACAACTTGCATTTAAGGCACTATGTGTATTTTCAACTCTGCATAGTAACTTTCCATGTGAACATTGTAATTCTGTGCCAACATGTTTTACTGCCGTGTGAATTCAACAAAAGTGTCTTTACCCACTTTCATGTGTTCACAATCTCCCACTTAAAGTCACTTTTTTGAGTATCCAAAATCTCTCTATCTTGCCAACTCCTGTTGCTACGTTTCCAATAGGCCATATGAGGATCGACACCATATAAACTTGTCAGCGTTGATCGGCTTTGTCATTACATCTGCTAGGTTATCATTGGTGTGAATCTTTTGCATATCCACACTCCCCT
>Ga0228710_1002139_pt1 | contig 30844 bp, 18 predicted proteins | sample MedpolnodulmetaG_FD_177995 | JGI IMG/M metagenome (GOLD analysis project Ga0228710, IMG submission 177995) | Root nodule microbial communities from Medicago polymorpha collected in Santa Monica, California, United States - pink nodules | ecosystem: Host-associated > Plants > Roots > Nodule...
TTTCCTTTTCAAAGCTAATTTTAGGCAAACCTTTAACTATATCAAGTTGAGAAAGTTTAGCAATTGTTTTCATACTTATATAACCAGCCCTTTTGTGCCAAATCCATTTGTCTTTTTCAAGAGACATAAAACAAGATTCAGCTGACATATCATTTAGTTCTAAAACATATATATTCTTTTTCCTTGATCTAGAGAAAAACAGTTTGTTAGAGGAGGTTTGTCTTATTTCACATATGTTAGGTTTAAAGACAACTTCAAATCCACTATCACACAATTGACTTATGCTAAGTAGATTATGTTTTAAACCTTCTACATACTAAACATTTTCTATTTTAGCAGAGTTAGGTTTACCTATAGTACCTTTACCTCTTATTTTACCTTAGTCATTGTTTCCAAATGTCATAAGTCCTCCATCTTTCTTTTCAAAGGTTAGAAAACAATTCATGTCACATGTCATGTGCCTAGAACAACCACTATCCAAGTACCATGGCTTTGTTCTGGCACCCTGAGGCAGGACATACATTTGAAAAGATAAAAACTTTAGGTACCCATGTAATGTTGGGTCCTTGAGGGTTAGTTCTTCGAAGAGATGTTTTCTTAGTGTAACACTATGTCTTCTATGATCAGATTTGTTACAATAGAAACATGTCTTCTTAGCCTTATCAGCCTTTTGTGAACTTTCTGATCTATTGAGATGAGAATGTTATGAACTAAGATTAATCTTATTTTTTCTAATAAGTTTTTTCTTAACATAACATGCTGACTCATGATGTCCTAACCTATTACAATAAAGACATTTAATTTTCATTTCAGCCTTTTTAAGTACAAAACTTTCAATAATTTTGTTTGGATCTTTAAAGCCTAACCCAATTTTTTTAGAACTTTCACTTTAAGATCCCAAAATGTTTTGAAATGTTTCTGTAGATTTTATAAAACATGTAAGATCATTTTTTAATTCTTCAACTTCCTTTTGTACCTACGTATGTTATGTTGTGGAGCATTGTAAAAGGATGACAAATGCCGTGTTAAAGTGTGGTAATCCATAATACATACACAAAACCATGGAAATGATTGAAAAACACATTGAAACATTGGAATCATTTAACAGAGGTGAAGTTGATGAGATATTTGTGTTGGGTCCAAAGACAGGAAGAAGTTTAGGTAAAACCCGTATCTTTGTGGTGTGGGAGAGCAATTTTCAAAGTGGGGAGAGCAATTTTCTAGAAGTAGTGATATGGGCCTCCAATTTGAGGCTTAAGATCCAAGCCCACACTAAACTACCAAAACCTAGCTGCTCCGCCCACTCATTCGTAAACCCTAATTTCTGCATCGCCCTTCACTCAACTGCCTATATATTCTATCCTCCTGCCGCAACACCTAAACAATGACTTCTCCTTCATCTCATCGCTTCTGTTCTCACATGTTCTGTTTTATATTTTTTTTCTTTTCTTTTCTGATTATCAAATTCTGAATGTTAATTTGAAATTAGTTTTTTTATTACTTGTATGTTTTTTCTGATGAATATTGTGCGGTGATGATACTTATGTGGACTAGAGTTTCTGATCCGGGAATCTTCACCCAGAATCTGATTACAACCCCTTGGCTGTCTGAGCACATATCATGAAAATTAGATCTTGATTCTTCTCTGTTAATTTTTTCTTATATTTTTACTTATGATTTTGTCTAATAGTTTTGAAAGGTTATATGGCTTATGATGATAATATACCTTATCTTAGCGGATTTCAGTGAGATTTTATATCAATGATCTGAATGTTACACACACTGAAGCCATTTTTATATAATTTTTGTTACATAGTTTGTTTTCTATAATATTATTGCTTTTATTCATTTGTTTTATTATTTAATTTATATGTTAATTGGTGCTATGATGAGATTAAAACACCAAGGAAGTGTTTATGGGCAGTGGACAAAATCGTAATGGTTTTGCCGTGAGCTTATTTTTAAAACGACTTCTCCTTCCACTGAGCACTCTATAAATTTCTACTAGTTTTTGTTTTCTTCAATAGTGTAAAGTATTTAATATGATTTAATTGGATGCAAATTGTTCTTTGACAACAATGCTAGTAAATTAAAATTAGTTAAGCATGATTTTTATTTTATTTTTATGATTAGTATGTATTACAGGTTCTGGATTCATTATCTCATTGAATTATACATGGAATTTTCAGTGCAAAGATTCACTCTTTGCGCTAAAAAGTCCATGCTTATACATCTATGATGTTTTGAAACCAGATTGTATAATACATTTATCATAAAATTATCATTAAAAAAATCATGTAGGTTAAACCTTTAATAATCAATTTAATTTACTTTCTCAAGTTATTAGTAAACAATTTGCAGTCTTATGTAAGAAAAACAATTACTTTGAAACTAACAATGATGCAATTTTGCTTAATAATGATCCCTTGTAGTGTATTACATGTATTGCGTCCATTTACCAATTCTGAAGGATAAATTGTTCCTTTTAGTGTAATGGCTCGGACGCCAAATTGATTGTGTGGTGATCCTGATTGATGGGTTTTATTCAATACCATTTGGTCTTGGAAACGCCTCATACATTCTTTCTTAGTGTAATGTCATTTATTTATGTTTATTTTTGTTGAAAGTTTTGAAATTATTTCAGAAAGGATTTGACTACTTTTCTCAAGATCATCTGAAATGGTGAAATTTATTTAAGTGGGGAGGCGATATAGATGGCTAGAATATTGTTGAAATTCACATTTTGAATTAATAAGTGTGTTTTAATATTCTATTCATTTATGTTGGCTCTCTTTCTTAAATGGATTTTCTGTTTCTCTTTTGAATATACAGATGGCTAGAATATTGTTGAAATTCACATTTTGAATTAATGAGTGTGTTTTAATATTCTATTCACTTATGTTGGAATTCACATTTTGAATATACTGTTTCTCTAAGGAAACGCCTCATACATTCTTTCTTGCATCTTAAATATATCATTTATTATTTTTGTAATAGTTGAGATGATTTCAGAAAGAGATTCTAATTCTCTGGTCAAGATCATCTGAAATGGTGGATTCTATTTAAGAAAAACAAACTATGCACGACTGGAATATTGGTGGAATCCACATTTTGAAAGTGTGTACTAATATTCTATTCTATTCGGGCATGTCTGCTTTCTTAAATGGAGTTTCTGTTTCTCCATGGAATATACAAAGGTTCTGTAATATTGTGATGAATTCTCTGGGTGTTTGCTTGCTGTGTTCAAGTTATTTTTACTTATACCTAATTGTCTTCTCACGACACTGGTGTCAAGGTTGTCTTAGAAACTATGTCATTGAAGTTTGAATTGTAGTAGCATTCTTTCATCGGATGTATAAATATAAAACCATTAGTTTGAATGCTAACTGTTATTTTGGTGAATTTGTTGTGTTTGCTGCCTTTAGAATGTCCATTTTCTCTTGAATATATTTTGGACGCCCTGATTTCTTTGATTATGCAACGATGATAGCATTTTAGTGCTTTATTTTAACAAATTTACACTGACGATGATACAATTACACAATAAAAAGAACAAGATATAACTTACTCTCAGTAGACACTTTAAATCAATAAATAAAATTCGAAGGACAAATCTCATAATCATGATTATATCATAATGGAATATACAACTTCCTCTTTCTCTTTAATTCTGATACATTTTTGGAATGGCCACAACCTACATTACTTACCCCTCCTCTTTGGTAAATTATTTTGATGAGAGAATTTTTGGTTACCAAAGTCACCCAACACAATCATCGGAGTGCTACCCTCCTCTGAGGGCTCATATCACAACTCTTCTTCAAGCAGAGTAACGTTGGTGATCCTAGCTCGAAGTTTGACTTGGATAGAGGAAATTGCTTTTGTAGAACCTTTGAATTAAGTTTGAATCATAAAGATTAAGCTTAATTGTGTTGTTGGTTATATCCACCATGCTGGTGAAACAGTCCTTCATCGGCCTTGGTGCTTTCACTAATGGCCTCTTTTCTTGCAAAATGTTTTCAGTTGAATCTAAGAGTGATCCTTGTTGGACCTAAGATTTGTGGTTTGAGTGGTGAAAAGCATTTGGATGAGGCAATTGAGAAATTTTAAAAGCTTTAGAGTGTATTTAGATGAGGCAATTGAGAAATTTTAAATAATTTAGAATTTTAGGTTAAATGATTTAAATTACTTTTGTTTTTCAATACTTTTGTTTGGATGGAGTAATAAAAAATTTCATTATCATCATTTTTGGGCAACTTTTATAAAAAAAATTTGGAGCCAAATTTGAAAATTGAAATTAGGGGTCAATTTGTAAATTTCAAAAACTTGGGGTCAAATTTAAAAAATTTGAGAGGCCAATTTGCAATTTTTTGAAAATTTATAGGGGTCAAATTGAATTTCAAATTCTTTAAATCTTTAAATTTGACTTGAACAAAATACTTCATAAATTTCCATCATTTTAAAAATTGTTCAAATTATTATTCAAACAATTGAATTCACAAATTAGAATTCCCTCAACATTGCATTCCATTGAAACCTTCCCCAATTCAAACAAACTCTTGGGGTCCGTTTGATGGTTATGATATAGGCAGGATATGATATAAAATTGGATAGAGATGAGATATGATAAGACAATAATTTTTTGAAAAAGCATACCCGAACATTCTACATCAACAAAACAAGTGAGATTAGTAGAAAGGTTCACACACATGGATTTTGTAGCCGGCTGATGAATGAATGTGAAGAGTACCATTGGAAACCACTACGATCCGGATTCCGGATCTATCTTATTGACAGACTTTGGTCAAGCTACCACCACATTTCTGAAACGACCACACCTACACTACTTGTCCTCTCAAATCTGTATAAGATTTGAGTCTCCATAATCTCAAATCTTTCATGTCTTCTGGTACATTTTGAAGATCTCCTCTTTCCTTTTGCACATTTGGTTATTATAGGAATTAGAGTTTTTTTAATTTAATTTTCCCCATGAGAATTTGGATGATTCTTTTCAACCTTTTCCCCTATAGAAATTTGGGTGATTCTTCCAAGCATAAGGGCCATTTTTTTTTAATCATCAAAATTTTATTAAAAACCAAATCTCTGTACAAGACGAACAGAGACTGGTGATACAGGAAGTACAACCAAAGGCGCCGTATATATGCGGAACACCCAAAAACAAACACCAACAAAGACATCCCCGCGATCAACCCCCATAAGGGCTAAACCAACCAAAATAAACATCCCCCTAAAACTGACTCCTAAACAACCGACCACCGAAAAACGATATCCATAACACTCATCGCCACTGCTCATCCCAAAAGAACACCCTTATAAAAGAAAACTCTGTCCTCATCAGTATAAGGGGTATTCTAACTTCACTTGTTCTTAACTTGGTTAGCTTTCTCAGTGTGAGTTGTTATAAATGATTAAGCTTATAATTGTTTTTAATGGCCTTTAAGGTCTCACGTGTATGTTCCAATATAGTTGGCCAAAACATTCGTAAGGATGTCTAACCTTATTTCTCAAAGTGTCTTGCATGCTCTTCTTTGAATCACAACCTTTCATGCAATATAGTTGGCCTACTTAATCTGGACAAGGTTTCTCTCACTTGCATTCCATTGGTAAATGTTATCTTGCATTTCTTCCACTAAACCTATACTTCTTCAATCTTCCACTAGAAGCATGAACACTACTTTTGTGTGGAGCAAAAAGTGTCTAGATATAGTAGCCATGACAAAGGAAACTTCTGATCATGTCCTAGAATCCCTCTTAAGGCTCATATCGCGACTCTTGCTCAAGCTTAATAAAGTTGGTGATCCTAGCTCAAAGTTTGGCAGACTTGGATAGAGGAAATTGCTTTTTTAGAACCTTTTGGTGGATCCAATCCAACATGTAGGCAGGGGTGGCCCTGAGCACGGGCCGAGGGGGCGGCAGACCAGGGCATCACAATTTTAGGGGCACCAAAAAATATAGTTTTACTACCTATATATGTATGTATGTATGTATGTGTACTCCGATAAAAAAATGTAAATTGTTAGTTGCTGACAAAATTACATGGGCACTACAAAGCCAAAACTAATAAATGACGTTACTAAACGAAATATAAAATAAAACCAGTCAACTACATGTACCAAAAAATATTAATTACGTCCATAATTTTAGAAACTAAACTGATGAGTCATGAGTGAAAAACAAGTGAATAATCTAATTGAGGCACTAAAATTAAAACAATGATATGGACTGTTAAGAATAATAAAGTCAGATTTTTTGCATTTGCATATTAAAAGTCGCAATATGTTACCTAGTTTATGAGTCTCTTTTCTTTCTAATTCTTATTCTCTATGACTAACATTTCCATCTCAATTTGTAAACAAAAAACATCTCTCCATCTCAATTATGCAACTATTTAATAGTCAAACTAATTTTCACTTTTGAGGAATCAACATTGAATTATTATCCATGTGTGTTGTTTTGATAAACATGTTGTGTTTAGTTAATTAAACTTATCGAGTGAATCCTGGACTATAGAACATGGATCCTAGCTTAGAGCTAATTGGTTCACATTTCAAAAATTCATACTTACATTCTTCTTGCACGATATCAAATGAAATGTTTAATAGTCTTTTCATTCATTTCTCTTAATCTTATCATTTTTTGTAGAATTTTCTTTATAGGGGTAACACTCTCTTGATCTGTCCAAGGCATCCAAATTTATAGCGTCAACCCTGCATGTAGGGATGGCAATCAATTAGCAGACTTGTCAGTCAAAGACCATAGAAGTAGACTCAATTTTATGGCTCAAGTACAAACACATTATATTTTATCGTGTATGTCCTCCTTATGAACATCGGGGTCCTTGGTTCTTTGCCCCTTATAATGTATAGGTATGAATCATAAATCTTAAGTTTAATTGTGTTGTTGGTTATATATGGGGATCTGCGGGTATCAAAAGTGATAGAAGTTATAATTTCATTTGTTTCTAAAATAGTTCTTTAAAAAATTTATTTATCGGATTTACGAGTCATAAGACAATTCCCGCGTCATGAACTTAGGGAATTTTTTAGAATAGAAAGGAATACCTCAATTAAGTTAATTAATGGCTTTGACCTAGATTAAATATCAATCAACAAAAGGAGTATTTTTCTATTTGAAACCTAGTAGAAAAGAAGGGACAATCTTCGAGAAATCATATCATATATAAAATGAAAAAATCCTCGAAGGTTCCATCCCTGAAAATGCTAGGATGTGTTCGGAAATGGTTGAAGTAGTTAAATAGGAGGATCACTATAGCTCTTGGTAAATTTACCAAAGATGAAAATGATTTATTTGATATTATGGATGACTGGTTACGGAGGAATTGTTTTGTTTTTGTGGGTTGGTCCGGTCTATTGCTCTTTCCGTGCACCTATTTTGCCATGGGGGGAGGTTCCACGAAGTATACAAATGGAACCCAACCAACCATACATGCCCTCCAATTATGTCTTCCAAATCGTCCACACTAACAATCCACCCCTCTCTCCCAAAAGGAGATTTTAGTAAATAACCAAATATAATAGTTGGACTAAGGGTTAAGTTGGTAATTTTTCTCACCCCCCCGCCCCGGAGCCCAGGTATCATATATACCTAAAAAATATGAAGCCTTAAATACTAAAAGAAAAGCCCTTAACCCTAATAAAATTAAGTGAATTATCTTTCCATACATATCCAAAGAATGGAAAAGATTCACCAAGAGTCTCAAGTCCCAGAAGTGCATGACAAATACCGCCAAAGCCCAATGCTGTAGAGGAAATTAAGTGAAATACTCCAGAGACAAGGTATGAAAAGGTGTCTATGACTTCCCCTCCAGGACCTACCCCAAAACTTAGAGTAGTTAGGTGGGGAAGTAAAATTAATCCTTGTTCATACATGAGCTTCTCGGGTACGAAATGAGCGACTTCAAATAGGTTCATTACTCCGGCCTAGAATACTATTGGAAAAAGCAACCCCAAAGATTTGGGACCAAAAGCGGTTAGCGGTGACCATTGAATAAATTTCTTCCGCTTGAGTTGGGTTAAAAGCACGAAATGTATTTACGCCATCACCATCTTCAAATAACGTATTTTCTACGGTAGCACCATGAATATCGCATAGTAGGGCAGCGCCCACAACAATAACTCCCATCACAGGAAATGGGTTTAATGTCCAATTATGAAACCCTTGGAAAAAGAGAATGAATCGAAATATAACTGCTACACCAAAACTAGGCGCAAAGAACCAACCAGACTGACCTACTAGATAAATCAGGAATGGAGAAACAAAAACAACAATTGGACCGGAGAATGCAATTGCATTATAAGGGCGCAATTGAACAGATCGAGCAAGTTCAAATTGACATAACATAAAACCTATTAATCCGAAAGCACCGTGGAGAGCAACAAAAGTCCACAAACCACCCAATTGACACGAACGGATAAAATATCCTTGTGCTTCAGGACCCCATAGTAAGAGTGTGCTAAACTATTAGCAAACTATTTTGTTTGATGTAATAATCCTATCCACGAACCAAAATGAACACTTTTTTTTATCAAGCAAAATGATCCCTAATTATACTAGTTGGAATGTATTCATGTAAAACTTGTATTCACTAAATCTTCTTGCGATGCTTATTGTTTGTTGCGTTTAAACTGAGAACTTTATATTAAAGTTACAGAGAAATCATTACAAAGATTCTGCAAAGTTCTTCTATCTCCTAAAGACACATTGTTGTGTTTATTTGGAGGATTGCAAGAGCATTTCAGACTGATCAGGAGGCTCTTGCAAGAGTTGCTGTAATGGTGGGTAAGATAGACTAGGAAGGAGTTTGGTCATTACTCTCATCTTCATGTACGAATAGCCGCGATTACGATTGTTGCACTTATTATATTTCAGCTGCCATGGTTGTGAAACCCCTAAAAACCATCCGGCATCAAAGACCATTCTGCACTTTGGTCTTCCCTCACAACCAGAAAATATGAAGCATAAACTAACAATTTTTTTATAGTATTGTAAATCCATCAATTTGCTGACATGGTTTACATTAAGATTCAGATGTACAATATTTAACTACTTTTCCAGATATAAAATCAACTCATCTGAACCAAGGTTATTCAAATTATCTTCCACTTAGCTTTACAAAATTTAATTGCAAAATTCTCTATCTAACTCCTTCAAAAACTATGTCAGTATTTAACAAGCGAAGAAAATGAAATAAATGTTCTATTTGATTCCAGTTATATTGTTTTTGGTGGAGTTAAAATGCATCACTTTTGTTACCTCAGTCTTATTCTATTTTGTTTTCAATATGCAATAAATATTGCATACTACCAAATATTTTGTTCAATCCGATTTTAATAGGTAAAGGCTACCAATGTGATTGTGTTTGTGTATAATTTGACAGGGTTTGAGGTGAGGGATGACAATGCTTGATCCGAAAAAATAAAACAAATTAAATTAAAAATGGCTTATGCACCAACTTTGTTGATGATGGTATAACTTGACTCAACATGTATACATTTCAATTCATATACCAAACGTTCCTGAAGATGACAACTATGACAATGTCTCTACCTAAAGAAGTCATTTCTTGCATGAAAGATAGATGCCTGATATTATGGCAACCCCAGCCACGCCAACACCTACAGATGTAAAGACTCTCATTGCAGAGATAGCTGGTTTGGGAGATGGAACTGTCATAAGATCCTTCATCTGTTAATAATAAGGTACATTGCGGTAAGAAAATCTGTCAATGACTAATATAATAAGAATGATACTAAAATTTTGAAAGACAGAAACAACAAAGCATGTGTGTGTTAGAAATTAGAATCAGTAAAATAGAAGTGTCTAAGAATACTTTTTGAGCTAAATATACTTATAAATTCCAAAATATTTGCTTTGAAGTGCACCCATGATAGACTAGTATTTATTACGATTATATAACAGAATAACTGAATGTTCACATACCACGACAGGTTGCTTCCAATTCTTCTTTATTCCTTGTAGATGTCCCTTTCCAACAACAGCCACAACTGATCTGCTCTCACTTGCCACTTTTAATAATGTGGATGACATGTACCTGGATAGACGCAAAATAAGATAAGTCATACATAATATAAGATACAACATAAATACATAATTTTCTTTGTACACATTCTAGACAAAACAGAGGTCAGTTGTACTAATGCAGCCGCCCTCAATTCTAGACAAAACAGAGGTCAGTTGAACTAATCTAGTCACCTTCACTGACATACTATTAATTGCACCGACGAAAAAACTGTTTCGTCTAAACTCCAGAATGCTAGTGCACTAATTAAAAGGCATAATTGGATGATATCAACCCCAAAATAACTCTGCAGTAAGGTCAACTCAAAAGTATTTATGTATCCTATGCTCTGAAACAAAAGAGGCACTTGGTAAGAAGTCCAAGCCTCCCAGGTATTTGAATTCACACTTTCGGGTTTTGCTAGGATATGCAGAAGATGTCAATACCAAAACCATGTCTAGGATGCTCTCCAAGGAACTCTCACTAAAGAATTAAAAGGAAGCAGGTGACACGAGACAGACACCATAAATGAAACTTTTAAGTTTAACTATGCAATAAAACTTACTGATCTCGTTCATGGACAAGGGTCTCCATTAAAGTTGGAAACTCTTTACTCATTTCTTGAATAACAAAAGTCAGCATGTCACTGTCATCCATCTCCTTCAGCTGAAGAAGCAAAGCAATCCCATGTTAGGGTATATACACAAGAACTTTGCACAAAAATGATAAATTCACGCTTATCACTAAAGTCATGACATATACCATGTTATTAAGATCATCAGAGCTGGGTAAAAAAACTGCTTGGAAAAGTAAAGAGTACACCAATTTTGTCTTGTACCAAAGTGGCATCTTACTCCATGTTCTCTTCAATGTAATCTGTCTCAATCCAAATCAAAACCAATTAATACAGTAATAAGAAACTTCTAAAACATAATCATGCAATTAAACCAAGTTGAAAGCACTTTGATAAAACTGTAAATATTGAAGGAAAAAAAAAGAACAAAACTTCAAAAAAACACAAATATCTTGTTCAGTTTTCCCTTTTCATTCACTATGCACTACCAAAGTACATATCAATATTTCTCCAATAGCTATAGAAATATTTTCCGATAAGCATTTTAAGTAGATTCATAAGTTGAGGAAAAAGACAGATTTATGTTGTAGGGTTCAAGTGTTACAGAGTAGGCCTTTATGCAATAGTTGGAAAACTAACAAAACAGTAGGCTATGTGGCATGGCAGTCATGAGTTCTAGTCACTATAACAGCCTTTTTGCTTACAGCAGGGATGAGACACCATACACAGTGGATCTACTCTCTCCAGATGCAATAATGGTGTGAGCACAATGTATTATGCTACTTATTTAATATGAAGTGTATACCACTACAGAAATAGCACAAAGGAGACATGGGAAATTCTTACAGCAGAGAGTGAACAAAAAAAAGTGATGCATGTATACTACTACTACTAGTAGCCTAACTAATGATTCAAGAAAACATCAAAAACTGAAAACATGCTAAGAATGGATAATACACAACATTATGCATATGTAATATCAGTGGCTTTTCCTAAAAAAAAAAAAAAATGTATCCAACCTGTACAGGGCGGTCACCAAGTATCACCCTGCCACCATACTTGATTGCTTCTTCATATGCCACACGAAACTCAGACCCAGGAAAGACCTCAAGCTTACTGGCAATCTGTCAGGTATTCAAGGGAAGAAAAAAGCATCACACATGAGAAATACAGTACATCATTCTTGAATAAGAAGGAATGAACGATTAATAGTTGAAAATGTAATAGGGATGATAAATATGATTGTCAAACATAGAAACATGCCTTGGCAAGGAACCAGCCATAAAGTACTTCAAACATGTTACGGTTTTTCTTCAACAATTCAATCATTTCTCTCATAGTAGGCACCTGAATGAAAATAAATAAAACTGAATGAGAACCAACATAGTGATGAATTTATAGCTGAACAATATTTTACAGACCACAAACGATTACAATTATAAGAAAAGATGATTTTTGGCCTTCTTTATTATACACAAAGAAGAATAAAATACTCATAAGTTGCAAGCTTAAAAGTTTAAAAAATAAAGGTAAATGAGTAAAGATATATTATAAAAAATAAAATATGTAAAATAATATGACAATGATGATCATCTTTTAGTGAGTACAACTCCAGTAAGCAATAGAAATATTCAGCAATCATATACTTAACCCTTCAACCCTGCACTCATCTACTGAAGCATGTTGATATTCAACATCAGTGACATATATTTAATTGTTTTTACTTCCAAAACTGATATTATTGGGATTTGATGATGCTTTTTACTCCAAATGTAATTTTAGCCTTAAATTTAATGTTAAACTCATTTTTAGGTGAAAGTACGAAACAAAAATTACTTGTTTGGTTAGAGGGGAGGGGAGCAAAATCCATGTGGGGCCAATTTTATACCCCTCTAAACGTGGGGGAATTGGAGGGACGAAATATTGATTTACAATTTAGACTCAAATATGTTTTTATTTAACATGACCATAAATATTACAAAGGTGGAAAATGTAATTTTACACTTCCCCTCCCCACGTCGAATTTAGACCCTCTCCTGCCCCTCCATAAACCTTTCCCACTGTTGATCCAAATAGACCCTTAACGTTCAATTAGGTATTAACCAAAATCAATATCCGCCATCGAAGAACCAAACACAGGTCCTGTTTTTTAGTGGGACCCATGAAAAGTTGCGCTAGAAAGAGTGTACCAAATAGTGCATAGCCAACCTTGCTCATTGTAAAATACTAAGTTTAAAAGTAGAGACCTTAAGATTTTGAAGGGTAAGCACTTGCACACGACTCGAGCACAATTCAAGGAAGACAGCCTGCAGCAAACAAAAGCCAACCATATGCTTTCATCATTAAAAATGTACAAGGAAAAGAAAGGGAAACAGCATGAAATCAAAATCAGGCAGCTCAGCCTGGAGTTGAAAGGGAAAAAACACCTCTGGTTTCAGTAAACTGACAATAGCTTGAACTTCTTTGCTTGACTCCTGCAACATAGTTCAACAAAAATAGTAAGCTTTAACTCTATCAGTTCACCACCATTTAAACGGTAGTGAATTCAATTGGGACAGCAACCACGACGACCAAAGTAAATGCCAACATTTTGCAGCAGTATCAAGGTTTGCAACCGCAACTACAACCGCAATTTAGAACCATATGCATTTTACATAACAAAACAAAAGGCAATTGCAATTGAAATGAATAAAAACATAATAAGTTTGACAAAAATACCGGATTAGTCCTTTAAGTTTTTTAAGTTTCAAATAGGTCCTTTAAGTTGTTAATTTAATACACTGTTACCCTTTTAAGGGCCCATTTAAAACATCAAATAGGTGCATTAAATTAACAACTTAAAGAACCTATTTGAAACTTAAAAAACTTAAAGGACTAACCTGGTATTTCTGTCAAATTTAAAGGACCAAAAAAGCTATTTTGCCTATAATTAAAAGAAGACATCCATTTATTTTTGCAACGAAATAACACAATAGAATTCCAATTGTTATCGGAAGCGAGAAGTGATCATGGTGACATTTAATCACAGTGATGCTAATCAAATCCTATCCATGCCAATTTATAGTGAAGTACTTGAAGATGAATATGTTTGGAAATTCACTGAATACAGCGAATATAGTGTCAAATTGGCTTACTATTTCATAATGGAGCAGCTTGTGGATAACGGAGATCTCCAAGTGAATGGTAATTGAACGAAATTGTGGGGACAAAGAATACCACAGAAGGTGAAAGGGTTTCTATGGTGTGCGGTTAGGGGCTGTCTTCCTAAGCGACAACAACTACAATCACGGGGAGTAAACTGCTTGGATAGCTCACTATAAGAGTTACTAAGAAAACGATTGGCATGTTTTTTTCCGGTTGTAACAAGGTACAGGAAGTGTGGGCTGAACCAGGTTTACGGTCTTTTATTCAATGATGGCTGGACATTGCAGATGGTTTCGTATCGTTATTTTTTCAGCTGCTGGCCGTGTTGCATCAGCACCACATGCAGCAGTTTGTGATGGCCTTGTGGTGTTATATGGAAACAAAGGAACAAGAAATTGTGGAACAATGTGGAGTTATGCCCGTCTGTGTCATACAGATCGCACGTGAGAGTCCGCGGCAGTGGCAGCAGGTTCGGGATTATGCAGGGAGGGGGGCTGGTGCCGACAGTGGTAATTCAGGACTGAAATGGGAAAAACCAGCAATATGACAAGTCAAGTGCCACATAGATGCGGAAATCTTCAAGGACCAATGGTGATTTGGAGCAGGAATGTGTTTAAGTGGCGATAAGCGTGAAGCTTGGGGGTCTAAAGGAAGTTATACTTTGACCTAGTAAAATAGGTATTACTACGGTGTCAATTGAACTTGATCGCAAGCAAGTGGTAGATCATATTCTGGGTACATCCAGTCCATCCGTCCCTAAATATAATCTCTTTCTCAAGTTTCTAGTTGCATTCATTCTTTTTTTTTTAAACATAACCCTAATTAATACTACTACTTTGCTTTAGAATATGAAAAGTCAATTGTAAATACATTTATTCACACAAAGGGTAATTTAGTAACAGTCCGACACATGCAGCTACAATAAGAATAGAAAAAATATACATGGATGAAAGGCAAGCAGATAACAAGTTGCGCGGCTAACCCTTTATAGACGGCAAAACCAATCCTCTTAACTACTTCCATAGGGAGTCAACAGTTGCTCATAAAAAAGGACTGAGGGAGTAGTTCCCCAAGTTTTTTTTTATTATGTTCCATTTTGTATTAACTATCATTATAAATGAAATCAGTTGAGTTGGTTTTTGTGTTGTAAGTAAAACCCTCATTCATTGTCATGAATGTAGACAATAAAAAATCACAATGCAACTAACACCGTCAATACTCATTCGTCATCGCCGATAAAAATTTAAGAAAATGACATAAATAGTAATGATATGTGTCGGTGTCGGATACCTACACCAAGACACACTTAATCAAACCTAATCCGATGAGTATCCGTGCTTCATAGAACTAACATAAAAATAAAAAATAAAAAGACAGCAAAATCAATAAAAAAAATTACCTCAGAAACATGAGCAGTTCCAACCAAATAAACATCACAAACACCACCTTCAGCAGAAGATTCACAAGACAACACAATTACATTCCTCGATAACTCCTCAGGAAGCGTAACTTTCTGTTGATCTGAATCCACATCGGCGACGGCGTCTGCTCCGGCATCAGGAGGAGCAGACGAAGCTGCTGCATCGACGGAATCCGAAGAATGATCATCGATCCGAACCATGCTATCGGATAAGCTCTCCATTTTGAGATCGTGGATGTGAATGAAGTCTTCGACGGCGGCGGCGGGGGTGGTGGAGGAGGAATCTGGTGGGTGCGCGTCCATTGAAGGTAGGGTGCGGCGGAGGGTGGTTGAGAAGAATTGGGGGATGATGACAGTTTTTTTGAGATGGTGATGAATGAAAGGCGCGAGTTGGGGGAGTTGAGTGCGAGTGAAGAGGTGGTGAGTCATAAGCTAATGAATTGAAAATTGATGAATATTGTCATCATTTCACTCATTGTGGTCAAGTAAAATATTGGAATTATTCTTTCTTTTTGCTTTATTTATTTTATTTACCAAATTCTTTGCTTTTTTGTTGGCAAATACTTGGAGTGATTCTAAAATAATGTATTCAAAATTAGGGATGGCAATATGGGTCAGTCCGCCCCGTTTAGGCCTAACCCATTATTAGTCCGCCAAAAAATGGGTGGGGCGGGGTGGGTCAACTTATGGTAGTGGGCTCAAACTCACACCCTGCCCCACCTAAAGGCGGACTAGCGGGTTGGCGGGCTGGCCTGTCTTTTTTTTTTAATTTTTTTGTAGATTGTTAATACGCTGCTATTATAAAAACAATAATAGTAAAAAAAGACTCAAGTGAATCAGACTCAGACTGAGAGTAGAGAGCGAAAGAGAGAGAGGACGAGTTTGAGTCTGGGATGAAAGTTTTATAATGCAGTGGTGGTGAACTAGTTTTTTTCTAGAGGTAGTGGACTAGTGGTGAATCAGTTATCACTTATCAGAGAGAGTGGGCAAATTGAGGCTGGGTTGGGTATCATTTGGCCCAATTGTTTATGGGGTGTGTGAATTAAATATTCGGTCACTAATAGTAAAAAAAGAAAGTTTAATAAGCCCGCTGGCCAGCCCGCCCCACCTCGCTATGACCCGCTTTTTTAGCGGGTTAACAGGGACAGGCCAACTAGAGAGATGGGCTCAAAATCTCACCCCGGCCCACCTAAAATGGCGGGTTAAACGGGCTGGTCTGACGAGCCGGGTCCATTTTGCCATCCCTATTCAAAATCACTCATGAAATGATAAATTATACTCTCTCCGGTCATATTTATAAGAAAAAATTGATTTTTAGATTCATTGAGTAATTGATGTATCTAATCTAGAATAAAGACCAAATGCATCATCTATGCAATGGATCAAAAAAGTTAAATGTTTCTTATAAATAGGACTGGAGGGAGTAATTTCAGTAGTCTTGTGAGCATAACTCATGAAGACTGATGTTTGAATTAAGCCCTCGCTTATTTTCAATTTAACCAAATGTATTGTTTCATGCAATGGTATATCATGTTGAAGAAGAGTTTTACCATTTTGATTATAGTTCCACCAAGTTTGAGGGATTAATTTTTGCGCGTTAATAATACCCTATTTATAATATAAAAAAACTAAAATAACAAGTTTAATATGATATATGAATAAGTGGTCCTCATGAGCTTAATTTAGTTGGTTGAGACATTGCATAAAATATGTAAGGTTCGAGGTTTAAACCTCGACCACTACTAAAAAAAAAATATATGCATAAGTTGGAGTTCGAACTCCGACACTTCACTTATTTTTATTCACCTATGTTATTTGAAAGAAAGAAAAAGAAAAGGACAATTAGGCTTGCCTAATGGGGTTAGCCGACCCTAAAGGGATAGCAAGGCCAAAATTATTGAAGTTTCTATTAATAGTCCAGAATTATTGAAGTTAAATATATATCATTAAAACTATAGAGCGATTTACTTTAGTCTCTTGTGCCTTAAAATGGCTTACTTTATTTTTGTTTATGATTTCTTTTTGGGTCTTGTTAACGAGTGCCCCAAATACTCTCTAAGGATTCCAAATTTAGTAATTATACTTTCAAAAAGTTAACTATTGCAATTTTCAATACATTGAATACACAACTTTTCATAAAAAACAACTTATTATTTAAAGTTCTTAGAGTGTTCCAGAGACACTCGTTAACATTTCTCTTTCTTTATACGACCGGAGAGATTACAACAAATAATAATAATTGTCGATGAAAGTTTTAAGAAACAGAAATAATTAGACAATTAATAGGAAGATATGCATGAATTAATATGAATATATATGAAATTGTCTAACTATATATTTCTTAAATAATAAATGGCTATCAAGAGTATTTTTTGTTGTAATTCATATCAATTAGAGTCTTTGTGTAATAATTATGCTGCATAATCTGTTGACTGTATAAGTTAACAGTTTGTACGCAAAGAGATCAATAGAAGACGAAATAGATTATGCAGCATAGAAGAAAAGGCTAACCGATTATGCAGCATAGACGAAATAGTTTCTACTGTATAATTATGTTTCATTCACTTGATTTTTTTTTTAATCTTTTTTAATGATCGTTGAATCTAACCGAAAAGGCTAGTGTGTCAGAATTGACCAAAAATTCAACCAATAACTCAACTGTGATTTGATTAAAAAAAAAAAACTCTCAAATGTTATTATCTTCAAACAATTACCATGAGCACCATTCAAATACTGAGAACCATGATAAAATAAAACGAAATTATTAAATTGTTTATTATAGATTTGGATGATAAACTTATTTGAAGTTTACACGTACTTGTCCAATAATTTAAACACTTAAATAAATATTTGGAGGTGTATGTTTCAAACCTTCTAAATTCTTTTCTAGATAACCTTCCACGAAATATAAGGATGAAAATTATGGCAAAGGATACAGTAGGTGACCTCTTTAGATCTCCTACCGTAGGAGAGACTTGAATGTGTTATTTTTGTTTTTTGTAAAATAAATGTCAACCATTGAATGCATTTGAAAGCTTTTTAATGGCTGAGATGTGCATGTTTTATGACCTGTTAGAATTTTATTTTTAAAACATATATATTGATTTTAAAAATGCAATTGATTTTAAAATTGCATTTAACAAAGAGTATTTTTGGCATTGTTGAAAAAATTATACGTAAATCCCAGCAAACACATAGGTGAAAATCCTAACATACATTTCTTCTACATATGTTCCCATGAGGCTCATGTGAAAGCGGTGGTCATTGTGCTGTTTGGTTGTTGGCGTTCATTGACGGTGAAAAACTTCGACAACTGAGTTGTTGTAAACATTATTTTCATACTGATTGCATTGATTTGTGGCTTGGAAATTGATCTAGCTGTCCGATTTGTTGTGGTAAGACCACCGGTAAATGGTGGAATTCGTCGGCGTCGGCGGCTCCGACGAGGGATCATCCAAACTTAATTGGACTTTATTGGGTTACATGAAGCGCTAGCTATTGAAAAAATGAACTGTGATCAAGCAAATTATCAATGTAATATAGCAAGAAAGAAACGAGATCGAAAATCAATTGAACGGAAGAAGAAGGAGGATTCAAGTTTTGTTATTGTTAAACCAAAAATTGAAGGTTATGGTGTTTTTCTTGAGTTGTAGTGCGATAACAATGGTGAATGTGGAAGAGGTTGGAGATGAAGATGGTAGGGAGAATGTTAGCCATGAGATTAGACTTGAAAAAACTTCAATCCTTTGATTAATATTTTGTAAATCAGTCTGTTAATAACTAATGAAATTTCAATCCTTTCTTCTGATTAATTCTGTTAGTCAAACAGTGGAGAATGATTTTACAAAGTAAGGCTGTAAAGGAATGGTGTTAATCCAGAATTCCAGATCTAGGTAGGAAACAATATTTTATTGAAGAGGAAATCCCAAAAATGACCCTGCATTTAAATGAATTACTTAACTACAATTTACCTCCAACTTTAGGTAACCATTGTACAACCACCTACAAATACAGGTCATGTAGTTATAAAAAAAAAAAAAGTCTTTTATATGGTCTCCTACCGTGGAAGACCTATTCACCTCATGCACCCTAAACGGCGCCGAAAATTATATTCAAAGATACTTTTAAAAAAATGTTTGGCTAACATATGAAATTATTTCTTCCTTTAATTGGGAATAAAATATTGGAAATATGTAAATTATTTGTTTCGAGAATTATTTTCCACCCAAGAATAAAATTATATAACCCTAGTAACAAAGACAGGGATACAAATTCCCCATCCAAATATTATCAGAAATCTAAAGAGATAACTTGAAACAAACCCTAAACTACTTTTTTTTTTGTTGAAGGAAAACACTAAACTACTAAAAGTAACTTTTCATTTTCAGCTTATTTCAACTTGTGAATAAAAAAAATTACATGCTGGGTTCTTTTTTTTTTGAAAAATTACATGCTGGGTTCTTAAAAACCCCAAAAAATGACATAGGCATGTGAGGATTATATAGTGCAATCATTCATGACTTCAACACATTCTTATGCATACTATCACAAATTAATATCCACCAGCACAGAATACATCATCACATCCATGCAAAGACAAGTACTAAAGTAATTTGTTTCTTGTTCAACTATCTTGTATCCTATCCTAATAGAAAAGCTTTCTCCAACATATTCATGCTTTCAATATACTAACTTTGAACCACCAAAACAAAAGGCTAGAAACCACAAATACTAACTATACCATGTCCGCATGTGCTGCTGCTGCCTCTTCATCAAGACCATCCACATCCGCATCCACATTCTCGTTTTTACCCTCATACTGCGCATTAAGTTAAAGTGCTATTACAAATGCATGCTACAAGTATCAGTAAACAAAATTTACCTCAAAGAAGAACTAACCTGCGAATAATTGCTGCGGGGAATCAAATCTGGGGCAAGCATGAGAGATATGCCCTTCACCTGTAATGCCATTCCATTATCATTTTCTGTCCTTGAAGTTTCATTGGTATCAGTTCTGTTATCATGCTCAATATCAACTTCGTCGTCGACAACATGAGCTGCCATGCTAGTTGACGGCATTTCAATCCTGGATTCCTTCGGCTGTATATTCATGGTTATGAAAGGAAAAATGTCAATGATGATGACCACAGTAACCTTTTGAAAATCTTATGTAGTTCAAGATATAAAACTAGCTGTTTAATGTATGACTGTAGCAAAAGAAACCGTCAACACAAAAAGAATGCAACATATAAAAACAAGCTTCGTTTTCTCAATAGCCAGCAGAGGCAGAGCTGCCATGGAATTAATTGAATTAGTACCTTTTCTGAATGAATGTTGTTAGAAGAATTCCATATTCCTTTCTTGTGCTTTCCTTCAAGATCTTGGTGCCTAGTTACTTCAATTCCATTATCAGGGGCCTCCTCACAACTCTTGTCAATCGATTGAGCAGACAAACTCAATCGAGACCGCTTTCCGCTTCTTGCTGTTTCTACTGAATGCCCTGCATGCACGTTTGTGAGACATCAGCAAAATAACAAAAGTGCATTTCCAATAACCATGCTCAGTGGCAAGATTAAGGGAAAAATTGAAGCATATTATTTGCACTGCAAAGAACAACATTAAAAATGTCAAAAGAACCGAGAGCAAATGTGCTTATGTCCAAATAAAATTATTAGTATATGTAAGCAAGCTAACAATCAAATATTACCCAAATTCAATTAGCAGACCATCTGGTTTAAAACGACAATCAAAATCTGTAATAAAATTGTGAATATGTGTCTTTGGCAATCAGCAATGTATCAAGCAATCTTTCATATACTCTAGTGCAAGGTCGGGAAAAATTAAATATTTACTTCCATATACACAGACCTTTATGTTCTTTCTTTTTCAATATGAAATGAAACGAGAATACGAGGTGTTAAATTTTCCGTTTATGATTAACAACTATTAACATCTAAAATTTTTAAAAACTAGAAGTCCAGAATCATACAGGTTACAAAACATAAGCCCTCAACAGCCAAATCTACATTATTCACAATATACAAAAAGTCAGATACTAACTTCAATTATAAGTTGTCTGAATATATCCATCCCCCACACAGATGAAAGACATTTTCAGTTTTGCACTACCCAATGTTTTGCTTAGCAAAGGTCACATTATTTCTGAAAATCCAAAATAACTATATTTACCAAACTACTACCTTGTTGTAACTCTTCCACAGAATCTCGTCCTGCATGCAGCCTTTTTCTGCCAGGAGATCCGCTGTTCTGTTCCAAATTATGTTTGGTGATTGGAGGAAGACCAGTATTTTCACCATTGCTTACAATATCAACGCTTAAATCTTCCTCATCAGCACCAATTCTAGAAATGTCTGAGAAAAGCTGATCTCCGAACCTTTGAAGTCGGGCCTGTGATCTACATACAGAACAAACAAATTAAAAACAAATATCACTCCCAAAAAATTAAAGAAAGAATGTATTTGAGAAAACAAAGCGCGTCAAATCATATGAATTGATTGAATTCATACAAATATCATAACTTGCCTCTTCAGTTCATCTTGCAACTCCAATTTCTGATTGTGCATTCGAACAAACTTCCTTATTTTTGAAGTAATTCTGGATTTGACATAAAAAAAAGAATAAATAAAAATCAGGAAAGAGAATAGCATTATCAAGAATTGTCAAAATAATGGAGATGGACAAAAGAAGATATATCAACATATACACTCTGAACATTCCAGTACCTTTTATACTCCCCGTCCTCTATGTTCAACTGAGCCTCAAGTTCCTGAATTCTAGAATTAAGGCTATCCACTTCTTGAACACTCTCATCCAGGAAGACCTTCAAAAATATACATTTGTACATTGCAAGTCAAAAAGTCTGAATTGAATTTAATCCAACCTTAAAGTGGATAAATATCTCAATTGAAAAAACAAAGGATTTTCTTTTCACATTTTTTCAGGGAAATGGATAGCATGTTCAATTTCATTAATATTCTGAAGACGCCGGTAAATGAAACAACTCCCAAAATCAGTATCAGATTTAAGCCTCAAAACACAGACTTGGAAATTACAACTGAATACCCCTATAAGATGATTTTGCCCTCCAATTTTTCCACTCCGAACAGGGAAGCAACTGACAAAGTGAGTACTCAACCAATCTATTTTAAAAAAAGGCATGATTAACGAGTGCACATGCGTGCCTTGTGGATTCAGCTTGGCAGAAGCAAATTTCTTTAAAGTATTTTGAGTGTAAATATATTCCGATTACACTGTTACTATTCCCTATCTATTAGGCTTTCATAGTCGCCTTAGGCAGAATGACTTGATTCTATAAGTCTAATACCATGGGATCATGCTTCCACTTGTTCCCTTGTATGTACTTGTAAACCCCTTGTGACTTATTCATATTCATGTTGGAAACAGAGATGTCTCTGGTTTGATCCCTAATTTTTGTCTCCCGTTTCACTAATTTTTTGTTAGGGTTTGCTGCTGTGAGCATCGAACCTTTGTCTAGTAATTTGTGGAGCCTTTATGGACTCCGGGTGAATTTTTTCAAGAGTAAACTATTCGGTATAAACCTGGAAGTCAATTAGTTAGGAACCCATCCACTGCTCATTTTAAGGGTCGGACCAACTATTAGGAACCCAAGAATTGGATTCCTCGGAAAGAACACTTATATTAAGAAATAGGATAGAATAGGAGAGAAATCTCTCCTCCAAGGGTTTCCCCTTCACAATAGAGTTACTACTCTTAACAATGTTTATAATATTCAATAATGATCAACTCTACATTGTATTCCCCTAGTTATACAAATAGACTTATAACAACCCCAACTAACTATCTGACTTTTATACAACTCTTAACTACTTTAACTACACTAATTGGCCGTTATAATATATCCTAACAAATATGAAGAGGAAACTTCAATTCTTCGTTTGAATTAAATTTTTTGCATTGAACTTTGTTTAACAGGATCATTATGTTTTGTTTAATTTCAAAAAATACTTGTAAGTTTATATAACACCACATTAAGGCTTAATTAATGATTATCACTTTTTCAAAAGGCTTATTCAATCACCCAGTCCCTTAACTTAATTGATTGTCTCAATTTGGTTCCCTAACTATAATTTGTACCAATTTGGTCCTCTATGTTTTGCTTCGTTACTAGTTTTAGTCTTTTCTGTTAGTTTCTCTCAAAAAAACGTTAACTTATGTACCAACTTGGTCCCCTATGTTTTGCTCCGTTACTAGTTTTAGTCCTTTCTGTTAACGTTTTTTTGAGAGAAACTAACAGAAAGGACTAAAACTAGTAACGGAGCAAAACATAGAGGACCAAATTGGTACAAATTATAGTTAGGGGACCAAATTGAGACAATCAATTAAGTTAAGGGACCGGGTGATTGAATAAGCCTTTTCAAAACATAGACTACAAAACCTAACGACCATCCCTTTCATTAAAAAATTATCCACATAACTACAGACTGCATATGTCTATACTGCAGTAGAATTGGAAGTTGATAAATTAGTGACAAAATTTCGGTATTCTAAACCAATATGTTTAGGTTCCAAACAACAAAGACATAACATGTGCTTTGTTTTACGTTTACTGCAGTTTAAAAACAAAATTGAATGGGACATGGTGTGAACAAAATTGTATATTTTAGATGCTCCAAGAGAATTAAACCAAATGACACAACAAAGCAATATGGTCAATTCTGTTCGAGATTTTTGCTAGCATCGAGAGTGTGAAAAAAAAAATGCAATTACAAGAGACAAAACTAACCGATAGTTGGGATTTTCGGTTCTCAAGAGTTTTGATATCAGAGTGTACTTTCTTCAGCTGTAAACATTTCCAAGAATAAAAATAAACATGTGATTCACCGAACAAACAAGAGAATGTATTGGATATATTTGTGAAAGAAAGATTAAACAATTTCTAACCTGATCCTCAAGAGTATTTCTAGAACCAGAGGAAATCATTTTTTCTTCTTTAACTGGATCATTAATTCTCTCAGAGACTTTTAAACTTCCAGAAATATCACTTTGGCCACTGATATCCTGTTTTCTCCTATGTCTTCTGTCACTGCACCAGGAGTTGCTGATGTTTATACTAAATCATAGACGAGGATGTGAAACAAAAAGAAATATTTGATGTGCAAATTAAAGGTTGGCCCTGACGGAGATATTACATTCATTAAGTAATTTTGCATGCTGTCTATTTTGTAATGGAATGAATCAAATGGTTCTATTTTGTACTATTTGGTTCTGCACCTTTAGTTGAATCAAAATAACCACATTCTTATATCAAATCATGCTATGTTCTGTTTTCAAATGTACCAAACATAGAATACAATTCCATGTTTTGACATGTCTCATCTGAACACATCTAGCAAATGCCAAGTGTATTGAGAGTAAGAATAGATTTCAATTATACAAACTCCCTCAACAAGTCCTAGGTATCAAACCCCGTAACTAAAATTACAAAAAAAGCACTTAAACAATAAGCCCATCATCCCACAGCAAATAAGTTTCATGAAGTATAAGTTGACAATTAATATCAAAAACCAATGAACATAACACCATCCTATAAGTTAACAATTACAAATGATATATTGAATGATATTACTCCTAGAGTATTCAAACTTCCTAGGCTAGTGCTTACTAATTGAGCATTCAATGCACTTATTGTAAAACCATTATAAATACAAGGTGTGTGATCTCATTATAGACACACAAATTTACAGAGTTAACATATTTTTACAATACATAATACAAGGACACCAGATACATCGACACGCGTAAAAAATTTGAAAAAATAAATCAATTGAACGTAATAACATGAGGCATTAATTCATGGTGACAAAGTATATATTTGTCACATCTGGCATGTTTCGCATGTTTATACTGAATTCGTTCATTTCTTATTAATCATTCATGAGGCATTAATTTTTTATTTTTTTTAAAGTTTACCCCCATCCTTCTCTAATCTCCTCCCCCCTTTCAAAGTTTGTCTCTCTCAAGTACATGTCAAAAGTAGTAGCATATTTTAATATGAACATTCAACAAGAACAAAAGTAGTAGACAATATTGGCAACAAAAATGAAAGGAGAAAAACAACATTGTCAAAAGTATTCATGTAAATTTACCTTCTTTTCTCCGGAGACCTCAGTGGACTATATCCTGCAATTACAATTCATGGAACATTAGGAAAGAGAACAGGGTATGATTAAATAAATAGTATGTTCAATCTTTGTGGGTATGCGCGCGTGTGAGAGTAGCTCTCATTTATGCCAGCTATAACTTCACAGTGAAGCAATGAACACTCTACTTCGCTTACATGATCCACAACAAATTAGAGTGAAATAGGACAGGTCTCTGACAATATCTTGTTTAAATGTCTCATAAAAATGGAAATATCAGATACATTCAAGATTTAAAAGAAATCAGTCTCACAAAATATAAAATGTAAAATTGCTATCATGGCTTTTTCAAGTGACTTTGAGCCTTCCTCTCCATGGCATGACTAAACTAAAAAATGATACTAAAAACGAGAGCAAGCAGAAATAAGGATCTCGTGTCTAACCGCGAATGGTCTGCCGACCTCTTGCCTCTCGAGCTGGTGAATATCTTGGAGGTGATAAATGCCTTCTATCAAGTTTATCTCTCAAGTCATTATTACCTAAATAGTCTCTCTTTCCTGCAATAAGAAAATAAGCTTTAGTATTGCAGACTAAAATCGAAAGCAACAGATATTTCAGAAGCTAAAAACAGAGCACATAAACTGCTTATGAATACCAAGCTTACCAATATCAGGAATAACAAGAGAAATATAATAATGAATAGTATAAGTGCCTCCCATGTAAGAGCAAAAAGTAGATAGAAAATATCACCCTCATATTATGACAGATATAGTAAAACCCATGTATGTTCTTTGAAGTGTAATCAAGGTAGCAATGGATTAACAACAGTTCACATCTTCATCTTGCTGAGAAGTATGACATAATATATAAACTCGAATGGAAAGTCATATCCAAGATGCTTAAGAAATAAAGATCCATCCGAAGGCTATGAGATTTGATATCTACTGATATCATCTTTGTTAATAATTCCATTTTGTCTATGTCCATGTAGCCATGAAGTAACAGCCAAAAGGAATGTCATATATCATAAGAGCCAAAACGAAGTAACAGCCCAAAGGAATATCATAAGATCCACATAAGTAGTGGAATTCATATATGAATTGATTGGGAAATTCGTTGAACTCTTCTGATCGAAATAAGAAGCTAGCAGATAGCCAGATACATCCATGTAAGCCTGATTAATATCCTTTAGGAAACACTTGTTCTGCATATTTATGGAATGAAGCATATAAAACATTGCCAAGAAAATACTATGTCAAACAACACCAGCATTGCCTCTTAAGATAAACCAATCGGCAGAATTCATTGCGAAGAATTTATCATTTAAATGAAATATCCGCACTGCTGGACATGCTACAGTCTACATGATAAAGTGGACAGATGTCCTATCGTTGAAATTGAACATATCAATTCGACATTAATCCCTTATGCCATGTGTAATTGCATATGTATGCTTTGATATTTCCTTTCACAGAATCAATGGACGTATGAACCATATTATTAGATAAGCATCCAGATCCTCTGTTTTAAGAGTATTGAATCCAGATAAATAAATGGAATAACAGTGTGCCGACTAAACAAGCTGGAGAAGTGAATTAATTAGATTACAGGAGATGCCGACAATGTGTCACCACTATATAATTTATTTCCTCAAATTTTCTTCATGCAATGCTTCATTTTCTAATCATTAGTCAATTTTCCCCATGAAACTTAAGTATGTTATCACAAATATGAGATGTAACTCAGACTCCCCATAGATTAAACTTATATCATGAATAGTAATAGATCAGCTTGTGTAGAAATCACAGTACAAACACAGACAGACACAGGACTAGTAGACTACAAAATAGTTCAAGGACATATCTACAGCCATCTATGTCTGCAAGAAGACACATAAAGAGCTCTTCAAAATGTTTGTAAGTTCTTCATTCAGGAATATTCTTCTGAACTCGGCAATCCAGAAAAGAAATATAGTTTGTCAGGTTCAAGAACCGAGATATAAAACAGGTAAAATACTTACACTGAAGTACACCAAAATCCAAAAAATAATTGAAGTGCAAATTGATCACTGAATTATAGTCATTATAGTCATAATGTAAGTCCGCTGTGGATTGCAGAGAATAGCGGTTTGTTCAAATTCTGTTACGCTACAGCACTATATCCACAATAGCCACTATTTGATAACACTTCGTACTAAATATTGTACCGCAAAACAATAGTGATTAGTTCAAATTCCGCTACGCTATAGTACTTATTTGAAAATACTAGATTTAGTAATCAAAGTTCTATATTTAGGCCCATTTTGGACAAACAACTTAACCTACAACTTATAGCATAAGCATTTATCATGATAAGTGTTTTTATATAAGCTATTTCTATAACAAAAGATAAAATAAAAAATAGTTTTTTTTATAAGCTATAAGTTGTTTTCATAAGCTATCCTGGAGAGCTTATAAAAATAAGTTAGAGAACTTATAACATGTCACAAGCCCTTTATGTAAGTTCTCGCAAAGACCCTCACTTCACTAGTGCTTAGGCCAGTAGATAAACTCAAATACTCAATCCAAACAGGCCCTTAGGAGTACAACTAATAAAAAAACGGTCTCCAGGTGCACTAAAGCTCCCGCATACGCAGGGTCTGGGAAGGGGTCCCACCATTTAGTGTATTGTGCCTAGCTTTACCCTGGTTTTTACACAAATCCAACCCTATCTCAACAAAAACAAAACAAAACAAAATAAAAATAGAAACATGAAAGATTGAAAATTCACCATTATAGTTGGAAGAAAATCGTCGAAGCTCGGTATTCCCATGTGCAAAAGAACAGTTCTGGCGATTACATCGACCATTCTGATAAAGCGCACATAACTTCGTCTTGAACTGTTTTCGTTGATCAAACATCTTCAACTTTGAACAATTCGATCGGAAATTTTCCAAGTTGCGCCGAACCTGAGATAAAGGGAATGAAGTAAATTAGTAAAAGTAAAGATTGAATAAGAAAAAAAAGGTTCGATGGGAGAATGAAAATTACCTTGAAGTTGAAGAAGAATGAAGGAGTGAAGAAAGAGTGAGGAAGTACAGCTACTCGTGGACTTGACTCTTATGCATTTGGGGTAGACAAGTGGTTAAATACCATACCCAAATGTTTTTATTATTTTTCTTATTTTAGGTTAAATATGTTTTGATTTTTATAAATATATCAATTTTTTGTTTTAGTCCTTTTAAAAAAATTCTTCAATTTTTAATTTTTATAAAATTTTTAATCACTACTTTTGGTTTTTAATTTTAAGTTAATTTTTATATTTTTTAATGAAATTATACAGAAATGTGTAGAATATTGTAAAAGTCTCTAAAAAAATTAGAATTTTTTACAAAACATAAATTAAATATGAATTTTTAACCGCAAAAAATAAAAAAATTCATATTTAATTCATGTTTTCTTAAAAAATTCTACTTTTTTTTAGAGATTCTTATAATATTATAAATTTTTCTGCAAAATTTTATTCAAAAATATGAATTCTACATATGACTTTACTCTAAAGGAGGGACGAAAAATGAAAATAGAAAAGTTTTGAGGGACTAAAAGTTGAAAAAATTTTTAGAGAAACTAAAACAAAAAATTAACATATTTACAGGGAACAAAAATATATTTATCTCTTTCTTTTATATAAAAAAAAAAACCTAGAATCTAGGCAGAAAACTCACTGCTAAAGCTTTAAATGATAACAGAGTTGAACATAAGAATCAAGAACATAATCAAAAATATTAGAGAGATATTTAATGAAAGATACTTTGCTAAACTACTAGCAATCTGGTTGGCATTCAGAAGCACATGAGATCAAGTTAAAACACATCCCATTTTATTCTAATTCAAATTACTCTTAACTAGAGGACATGGGTGATATGAAGCGCATTCTTTATCCAACATATCTACTGCAGTTTGAGATTGAGAATGTGATTCAACAACGACTTTTTTGGACTCTACCGGAAGCTAATATAACACCAAGAAAATTGGGCAAAGCTCAATCATGTGTAATAGAGGATAAACCCAAATTGAAAGCAAAAACATAGAGGATTCTCGTCATAAAACACACCTCCACGAGTTGCTCTGCTTGATTGTTGCACGACAACACCATCAGAGTTTAACTTGTAGTGGTCGAGAGGCGGTGGAATTCAAGATATACCCAAATGCTTTTTTTCACCATTGATTTATTAGTTTTAAATTCAATTGCTTTGATGTATGAAAATGAAAATTAATATTGTGGTTGGTGGTCCACACTATTTACAATGTAGGTTGGGAAGTTGAGTGTATCAACTTGTTTGAGTTAAGGATAAAAGAGTTAGAGGTCTAAGAAAACCTACGATAAAAAAAACTAACATAACAATTAACATATTAACAATTATCATTCAAAGAAAAAAATTACATGTGAGTCTCAAAAGAGAATTATATCTATATATTTATAAAATTATAATGATTTTTTATTAAAAAATATAATTAAATCAAATAATGATCTAAATAATATAATTTAAATAATTTTTTAAGGAAAAATTTAAATCATTTAGCGAGTTGATATTAGGTTGTTGTCATTTTTTTAGGCAAAAAGGGGTGCAGAGATCGTCTGCGGCAACCTAAATAGATTAAAGATAAAAAAAGAAGAGCAATACAAATCATTGGGGGCCATAAAACCTGTTCCAATATAAAAAAAACAAAGTAAAGCAAAACAACCTAAAGGTACAAAATAGCCAAATCCAAAATAGAGGGAACAACCACACGTCACGTACGCAGTCCAGCACACCCGTGTACGGGCACAAAACTGAATTGCAAAAAAAAGAGTGGTCTGTGAACATTCGAGCACGAAACTCAAGTCATAATCGGCAAATAGACTCGTCTCCACACAGTGTAACAAATCCACATACCACAACTCTGTCTCAAAACACCTAAAAACAAAAGGCAACATAGACCCTTTCGAGCCAAAACAATCGGACGGTGAATCTAAATCAACAAAGATTTGTGAGAATCTAAAAAGATAAACATGCGAACGCCAGTACCCGATGATAAACACAACGGTAACCACCTTCGAGGTAGCCGACATCGGCTTTAAACAATAATTTCATGAACGGACTGGATGTTGTAGATCCAACAACAAGGGTAACCACCCTCTAGGTAGCATCCACTCTATTGAGGTGTTTTGGGTTGTCCTTTTTAAGGTGTGGAACAATCCGGTTTGTAGTGACCATTACACCATTAGGCTTATCCATTTTTTCTTTTTCCATCTTGATGATGTTGATTTGTTTCTGAAACTTCATGAGATCTTTGTTAGAGGGCTTTACACCATTACACTTTATGTACTTTTTTGTATTTTTTAACAAATAGTCTTATATTTTTGTAATTCGATCCATTATCTTTGTTGGAGCTTGATTAACAATGGTGGATTTTCACTGATCACACACGCACACTTTCAGAGAGAGAGAGAGAGAGAGAGAGAGAGAGAGAGAGAGAGAGAGA
>Ga0228710_1002141_pt1 | contig 30838 bp, 21 predicted proteins | sample MedpolnodulmetaG_FD_177995 | JGI IMG/M metagenome (GOLD analysis project Ga0228710, IMG submission 177995) | Root nodule microbial communities from Medicago polymorpha collected in Santa Monica, California, United States - pink nodules | ecosystem: Host-associated > Plants > Roots > Nodule...
CAATGATAAGTTTACGAGGAGGAAAATCACGGTGACGAAGAAAGCAAGGAAGAATGAGCTTTGGTAGCATTGGGGAAGGAGGAGGAGGAATATAGAAAGGGAAAGGAACTATAGTCTGGTAATTAATGAAGGAAAGAGAAAAAAACGATGACCAAGAGTTCTAGATAAAGGCTATTTTTGTAATATTAAATTTATTTAACGGTGGTTAACAGTTAGTTAACATCAACATAAAAAAGAATGGATCAAAATGTATCAAGAAGCATCTCTTGAGGGAGGATAATGTGTGTTTTAAAATAGGAGGGGAGGGGGATGTAAAAGTAGCATCTCTAAGGGAAGGGGGATGTAATTTACTCGAAAAATAATCATAACTTAAACAATCTTTACATTTCCGACCATATTCCTCCGCCTTTTCTTTTCAAGTAATAAATATTTATTCTTTAAAAAAAAGTAATAAATATTTGTACCACTTTATAATTATAGTTTGTCATATCCTTACATGAACTAAATATAATTAAATATATTTTAAGTACATTAATGTGTTGGGTTTATCGCTTTAGCATACTTAATAAAAAGGTCACATTAATAGCTTAGCATTTATATTAATTCATTTTTTTTAAATGTCTATTTGTTTATAATATACAAATTATGGAGGGTCATATGATTATTTAGACTACATTTTTGGTAATTTAATAATCATTAGAAGACAATTTAGAGGTTATCCAAAGAATTAATTTGTTCATAGTTTGACAGACATTTTGTATTATTTTTATTTGAGGTATTGTAAGTCATTTTTTAGAAATATTTGGCTCAAACCTCATAAGCTGAGATTTCTGAAAGTTGTGGCTACCTGTTCAATCAACTTTCCGTACACTTCCCGTTGAGCTCTAAGGCAAACACTTTTTTCCCTGATAAACCAAGAGATAGGTTAGGCATCTAGGAGAAACGGAAACATCCCAACTAGGTTGACACCTGACTGAGACTCCCATCCTCTATCGCCTACTTAATATATATTATTTAAAAAAGGAAAAAGAATATATACAAGAAGGGGGACTGGGCCAAGACCCTTGAAAAGGAAAGAACCCAAAGAATAAAGCCATCTAAGGGAAAAAATAGTTAGGCAAACCGTTCCTATCCCAAAAAAAAAATCATGTAACAACATTTCAGGCATTGAATCAAACCAAACAACCTCAGAGATGCTATGACTATGAGTGGCTAGCTTGTTTGCAAAACAATTTCCTTTGTGGTAAATCTTTATACTAACAATCAAGAGTTTTTAGAAATAGCCTATTTCAAGAATCCTCTCCTCTAAAGATGTCCACATCATCATAATCTTACTTGACATTTGTTCCAAAAATTTCTTCTAATTTTTAATACAAGCTTAATAATAATTATTATAAAAAACCGTTTTTATATAACATTGAATTGTACATAAAATACATAGTTGGTTACAATCAAATAATTATTAATATAATTATTGTTTCGATTAAGATTTATATGTTACATTAAAAAATTGGTACATTACAAACAGATAATTATTAATATAATTAGTGTTTTGACTAAGATTCATATGTTACCTTATTACATTAAAAATCGGGTACGTTACAATCAAATAATTGTTAATATAATTAGTATTTCGATTAACATTTATACGTTACATTAAAAAATTTATAGGCTACAAAATTATAATAAATATAATAACTAATAATTTGTAAGTTACTATTAAATTTCAATTGTTATATAATTAAATTTTTGTCGGTTACATCAAATAAAATTTAATTTTTTTTAATACATGTTTTATAATATTAAAGATATTAACAATGCTAATTTTAAAATAGTTAAACTAATAATAAATAGATAATAACCGTTATGATATTATTTTTGTATATAAATAGTCGCGTTTTAGGGTACAACTAATCCATAACCACAACAATTTTCTTATTCATCTATTCTCTGGTTCTCTGAAACACGACTTCATTTCTGACGTATCACCTAGAAAAAAATCGTGGATATTAGTTGTGAAGGTTGTTCGTGCTTGGTTGGTTCTAATGGATCGAAATGTATTTTCTTTCATATCGTTTTTGTTTTTTGTATTTTTTATTTGAAATATGATACTTTAATCTTTTGTTATGTAGTTTGACCGAATTGGTGCTTCTATATGAAGAATATTGATTTACAAGTTCAAGGAGTAACTCCAAGAGGAAATGGTGTACACGATTTCCTTTATTTGATGTTGGTTTCAATCAACACAATGGGGCAATCAAATTATCAAAATAGAGAGAACATATTTTTGAGTGATTTTATATGGTTTAAGTTGTCTCTTCTCATGTCATTATTCCATGTACTTTTTTATTTTACCAAAATAAAGTTCAAGTACTAGACATTGAATTTATGATTTACATTTAATTATACTTTTTTTAGTACGTTTTAATACTTCAATAATATTCTATGTCAATTTTGTTGAATTCAATTGAGAAGTTATATATGTGTTTCATGTTGATTTGTCTTCTACTTTACGCAAATCTTTTAGTTCAAGATAGAAGCCACTTTGCGTGTTCACAACATCATGTCTCACGTGACAATAGTTCTATTAAATTGTTAAAAATCTTTATTACTTGCATGAAAAATTAAATAAACGTTCAAATTTATTAAAAATGTTGCGTAATAAAATTTGGTCAATTACATCCAAATAATATTTAGTAAAAATAAAATTAAAATTATCCCCGTGAGCTTAACTCAGTTGGTAGGGATATCGCATATTATATGCAGGGGCCGGGGTTCGAACTCCGGACACTCCACTTCTCCACAATTTAATTGTGTGAGCTCTAGCCACTAGGCTACTTGACAAAAAAAAAAATAACATTAAAATTATTAAAATAATGTACCGCTATGATATTGGTCGGTTACAATAAACTAATAATTAGTAAAATAAACGCTTTGATTAATTGAGAAATTTTTTAATAAAAATGTTGGTCGTTATAACAAAATAATAAACAATAAAATAAATCCCCTAAAAATAATAATAAAATAGATGTTATATTTATTAAAAAGATGTTACATGATATTTTTATTATCATCAAACTAATTTCGAACCCCCATCCCCACCCCTTTTCTAACACCATGAAAATTTTAGTGTTTAGTTACTTAACATTTAATATATTATATATTGATGTAATTTGTGACTTGACTAAGGTGAATTTTGTTTTTATGAAGATTCCAAATCAATTATCTTAAAAACACTTTGAGCACAAGATGTGCCTAAAAAAGGAAAATACAAAGTTTAAGATGCAAAGATACAAAAGAACCAAATCATGAGGTAGAATAACCAAGACGAGTATAAACATTATTCCACTAACAATTCAACTCAAAGTACGAACTTGATTTCTTAACATTATGTCTTTCCAAATAATTCAAACGCAAGTCAACCAAATCAACTGAAAACTGAAACGAACTTTATTTTGGAACAATTGAGAACCACCGAAATGAAGAGTACACGAGAATAATTGGGAAGAACACAATAATTATCCAACCACTTTAGAATATTTTGTCATATGCTACCAAATAATTCACACTCAAAATACAAATAATTAACATTTTCTTCTTTCTCACCCATGCGACAACATAAAAATGAGTCCATATTTAAAATACTCCATGAAACTAAGTTATCCTTTGTTAGAATTTAGTTATTCAGGAGCCTCCACAGAAAGATAAACATTTTAAGAAGTTGTTTTGTTCCTAATGAGAATTTTGAGAGCCATAGGGTCATTATGCTCCACCTGCATCATCAGATGATATATCCCTTTAATAGGTTATTTTTCACAATGATCAAGTTTCCATGTCCACTTATCAACGACGCTAGCCTTCAAAAACAATGTTGTCCAACAAAGAACAACAATATATCCCTTACACCTCCTTCCAAAAAAAATATATGACATCGTCTTCACCCCATTCAACCCTAACCTACGCATCTCCTCAAATGGCACATAGTTATTTTAAGATAACTCAAAAGGTCTTTTAAATATATTACACAAAGGGCCACTCTACAACCACGTATCATGGCAAAAAATTGCATTTTCCCCATCACTCTCCACTATTATCAAGATTTCATCAAACCAATTTCTAATCTTCATCTCTACCCCTATTTTAACACCATAGATATATTTCCACCATACATAGGCCTAACTGCGCCCACTGGTCACATGAACTCCCTCCAACCTTTTCTAAGAAGTCAAAAGTTTAAACTGCAAACTCATTGATCCATGTTAGCCTCCAAAATCATTTACTTAACAAAGATAACTTAAAATTCTACACTCTACGAACCAATATATCATAACTAAATTTACCAAGACACATCTTATCCCACTTAACCCAATGGACCCTCCTAGCCTCCACACTCCATTTCCACTAAAAAATAATAAGGATTCAATAAAAGAAATTGTACTTATGTGAGTCATGAAAAATGAAAGAAGTTAAACCAATTGTGGTGAATACTGAAAGAGAATACAAAAGATACATTGCAAGAACTAAGATCAATGTCATTGAATTAAATTCGAATGGGTGAACTTGATTTGTATTTTTTTTATTTTTAATATACAATACCTTATGATATTTCATTATTATTTTAATCATTTGTTAATAATTTTGAAGAGATGTCAGTTAGAATGTACTCTTTTACTATCTTCCAGTGAAACAAAAAGGAGACTCTAAAAATTTAGTTGGCAAAAGTAAAGTTGTTGCAAGGTAAGTATTTATAACTATCAATTTGATCATTTAATATCATTGAAAAGTATGTATCTCTTCATTTAATCATTTTATTTGTTTCTTCAATGATTGGAAAATGAACGTTACAAAATTCTTTTCAATCAACTAAGATCAAATTCAACCGTTAAATTATGGAGATAAAAAGAGCTAAAGAAAATATATGCTTATTTTGTTGGAGGGAAATTTTTTTTCACAATCCTTTTAGTAAATATATTTTTTAATAAATGGTAATATTTCCGACCTTTGTTTTTTACCTTTACTTTTAATTACAACTTTATGAGTGAAAATACAAATTCTCCTACAGACTATCAATTTTAGTTGCCTCATTTATCGCGCATTAGCATACTAAAAGAATTTTTGAACCTTACGTCTAGGATTACCATTAAGGAGTTGAAGAACTTACATGTTTTGATCAGGAGCATAGATCTAATTGAGGGGGTTGAAATAGATCTCCTCCCTTTTTCTTCCGCACGTTTGGTAGAGGTTTTAGTTTATGGATTTTGTGCGATTTTTTTTATTCTCATGAAACAAATTCCAATAGATGGTACTTTTCAGAAATTTATATATATTTTTTATCAAATCAAGAAAACTAATTGCATATAAGTTTTTTCCATACCAACGAGGTCCTTTAAGTTATTTTACCGTATCAATTTTGGGGATTTCAGATCTTAAAAATGCAAGTTATTCGGGACCTAAAAGTTACAATTAAATAACTTAAAGGACATAAGTGTTACAAACAATACTTAAAGGAATAGTGTGTTACAATTAAATAAATTAAATGACGTAAGATATACAAAAAAAACTTAAAGGACTAATTTGTTACAATTAAATAACTTAAATGACCTCCGGTGTAATTTAGCCATTTTTTATTGCAATTGGAGAGAGTATTGTGATTAAGTAAAAAAAAGTTATAATTTTATTACGAGTAGTAGACTAAAACAGAGGGAATCATACCTGTTTTAAGGACAATTGTATTTTTACCCACTATTTAATCATTCCCACAAAAATAGTTATATCGTTATAAAATTTAACTTTTTTGGTCTTAATAAATGGTGATTTATCGTTTAAATTTTAATATGAGGATAAAGTACGACATAATGTCAAAATTCGGTAATGAAATCAAACTAAATAAATAGAATAATATTTAAAAACACCTATTAATGTGCAAAATCCGTTAAAGAAAAAAAATCCGTTAAAGAATTTTAAATAAAATGTATCATGTGCTTGACACGGGGTGTTACACTAGTATGAGAACAAATCGAAGTAATACCCAATTGAAGACAATTATGCCAATGATTCCACAGACGAAACAGAATAATGGCGGGATTCCTGAAAGCTTGAACAACACTCGGGGAATCACTCTCAATCCAAATTAATCTCCAAGAAAACTGAGAAGCAAACACCAATGCTAAAATGAAACTTGTTGGTGTTTGTGAAAACATTATGAGTATTCTAAGATGAAAAGACCGAGTGCAAGTATACATTGCTCAAGTCATAATATAAAAAGATATCGATCTCACAGGGACTGGGGAGCTATAGCTTCGTGTAGCTTTCCGCTAGAAAGCTTGTTTGCAAGAAAATAAAATAAATCAATTATCACAACAGTAAATATAAAAGGTTAAATTTGGGAAAATACTTGAAAAGAGTTGTAAATTCTTAAGATGGAAAGTGTGGTTTAAACTAGGTTCAGTAAAAACAAAACATAACTATTGCCCTCCAACCTTGAGTACGATTGGAATGAACATCTGTCAACGACCTCGTTGATGGAAGGGCATCAATTCATGCGTGTAGTAATTCAGTACAATATCTTCAATGAAAGATAAGCAAATTGTGATGTAGTACTAAAAATACAAGATCTTTTCGGCAACACAGTTCAAGTATAACGGTGGGAGTGGAAATAAAAGGTTTCCTTCTTGATTTTTGTCGAATTACATGACATTTTTGTCATTTGGGTGACAGTTACATATTGTTGAATGTTTATCGATGTTTATAATATTAAATATATTATATGATTTAATATTATTATCGACGTTACGAGAATATACATGATTAACAAATAGATGAGAGAAAATAAATAAAGAAGTCTTATTTATAAATTAATAAACAAAGATATCATATTGAAATTGTTTCAAAAAAATATATTTTGGATTCAAATAAAATCAAAGATATGTTTTGAAATTGTTTCAAAAGATATATATTTTATTTAAAAATGTCTAAGACCATAAGTGAGTCTATAAATGGAACTCATATGACATTGAATAATAATATACCACTTCTTAGAAACCCTAACTTAAAAGAAACCCTAGTCTCTTTGAAGTTTCATTGAGAAGGTCTTTTCGTGTGGACTGAGTAGAGACATCACTACTTTTTTTTGCTCGTGATTGAAAGGGTTACAACAACAAGATTCTGCACTTCAAGAGGTAACATTCTTATCTTTGATTCGTGACAAATTTGTATTGATCCAAAGAAGAGAAAGTAAATTTTACTTACCCGTTGCGTTTTATATCACGATTTTCCTTAGTATACATGTCTGTTATTAGTTTTTGGTTATGTGTACATAATTCAGGTTAAAGTTAATTTATTATTATCGAGTATTACTTAAAAAGAAGTTGGTGTTTTTTTGTTGGGTACAAAAGCTGGTGTTTTATTTCTTCAAAAAAAAAAGTTGGTGTTTTATTATTAAAAACAACACTTTGTTCATAAGTTAAATTCATGTCCATGAAGTAAGTAATGATATACATGAAGGATGCTTTAAATATATGCCCCCAAAGTAATTTTGTTCATGGTATATTATTTAATATGGTATTGAAATTTTATATTATTATGATTTAGAAACTATTCAACCATGTAAATTTTGGTAAATACAAATATGTTTGGTTTATGATGCTTGGTTATTTGCGGTTTAACTCATTAATAAATTTGTGTTTTTTTGACAAATAGTAAATTGTGTATATGAATTGCTTTAAATTTGTGCAATTATAACTTTAATTAATAATTCATGATATATATCACGTTGTTTACGAGGGGACGTTGTTTATTTTATTGTCATGATGTGAAATAAAAAATACATGGTTAGTTGCAATTTTATTCTATTGAGGTTATAATTTGGGAAATGCTACATGTGTCCTTAGGGAACATACTAAGACATCAAAGATAAAAATTATGTATTGTTGTGTCGATTTATTTATCCAAATTGTAAAAATTACTTTTTTTCAATAAATATTTACTATATGTTGAATTCTTAACATGTGTCTTTAGAAAATTCCTTTTTTTGAATAAATGTTTATTATGCGTGAAATTCTTAACATATATCCTAAGGACGGATATTAACATGACCCTTATAATTTTTTTTGCATCATATTGTTTTTTCTTTCTTTTTTTATTGATTTGATAGACAACAAAAATTGAAGAGAAACAAAAATATTTGATAGCTAGCTTTTTTATAGATTTTTTTTTGAACGTTTTATAGATAAGTTTAGAGACATTATAAAGATAATTTTATAGACATAATATATACCGTTGATTAAACCAAACATATCCCTAGCTTCTAATTTATTTATTTATTTAAAATATTGTTTAGACTTGAGAAATTTTGTTTTTGCCTTACCCTATAAACTCTATTTTTTGTCAAAACCCTATAAATAGTACTTACTCAGTATAGTTGTTGCAAGGTTTGATAAGCACGCTAGGGCTACAGTACAGAACACAACACAGTTTGTCTTGCTGATCTTAGGGATGACTGCGGTGACAGAGAAGACCCAGATTGAAGAAGCAATTCATCGGTTCCTTCAGATTTCGGAGTTTCATCATTCATGGGAGTATGATACTTTTTCTTTGTTTTCATATAACCATTCATCTTGTTTTGTTTTAACTGTTTACTGCTACGAGATTGCTCATGCATATTCATTATGATTCATACAGAGGCAAATTTCATATACGCAACAGACAAAGGACTTATGATAGGTTTCAGGCTCATCTATCAACTTGTCCTGCAGTCGAAGTTATTAATTTTGTGTCCAATCTTCCAGAGATTATTACACTAGATGAACTGCCTCGATCGAGTATCTGGCCGTCTCAATTTACGAGAGCTCAAGTAACCAAGGAAGATATTGGCCTCTACTTTTTTGCTAAAGATGTTAATAGGTTTGTTAGATATTTCTTTTCTATATATAATGACAAGATTAGTTTTATTCTGTCTACTATAAAAAAAAAAATTAATTATATATATATTTTTTAACTTTTCACAGCTATGATACGCATTACAATAGTTTGATGAATAAGATGATCAACAAAATTAATTATATGAGCTTTTGATTTTTCCATCTAACATTCTTCCCCGGGAAATTCAAAGTAAGATATTTTCTTTGCTCGTCGTATATGATTTCATTTGAATTTTGAACTAGGATAAAGTTCAGGTTTCCGGCTGTTTCTTTCTTACTAATCTCTTGCTACTTCTGTTCTCAGTAGGTATGAATGATCTGCTGTTCTTCTGGGGTGTATTCCAAGATCGAAAGGAGAAGAAAGTGGATTCTTCTGTAAAGAGAATGCTGGAGAAAGAATTATGGTTGCAGTTGCAACAGAAACTTCTTGATGAGCAAAAAAAGCTGTTTGAGCTTGAAATGGAACAAAAGCGGAAATCCCTCGTTAAGAAAGTTAAGAGACGGGAGGAAGCCTTGGAGTATAGGGAAGCTGAAGTCAGCCTTAGGGAAACCAAGGTTGGAGAAAGAGAGTAAGTTTTGAGTATGGCACTTGTAAATATGTTAAAATCTTTGAAGGAGATGGAAAAAGAGCCAATGCTTGCTGATCGAGAAAGTTTGGAGAATTCAAATGTTATCGCTTCTGCCTCAAACTGTTCTACAAGGCCTGTGTCTCGGCTCCACAATTGCATGTCCAAGCTTTACAGTTTATGTAAAGAAACAGATTCTGTTGGTACTTCATATATGGCTTAGACATCCCTCGCATCTGATGTTAATATAGAAAAAGTGAAAGAGCCTGCATCATCTCCCAATATAGAAGGACCGCTGGTTACTCTTCAAGAACGACAAATAGCTGGCGGAATGGCTCTTCACGCGTCTGATACAGGTGGAGGTCCAAATGGTTATAAGAAGTCAGTCCGGAAGGTTGAGGATGCCAAGGAATTCGTAGGAAAAACCTCAGAGGAAATAGAAAATGAGAGTTTGCAAAATCTCAATACTGGTCATATCGAAGAAAACAATAGAGAAGAGTCCAGTCACTCTGAGAAAGCTATTGATTGTTAATTTTGTTTTGAAGGTTGCTTCAAATTGAAATATTAGTTAGTCTTTGTTTGTTTCAAGTCATCTGAATTGATTATTGGGAATAGCCTTTATATTACAATGATACAAATATTATTCCTGGTTCTTTATATTACAGTGATAAATAAACAGAATATAGCTAAGACTGAATCAATTAAGAATGAATGTCTTTAATTTCATTTTTCAATTGTTCCTGCATATACAAATTAATTTTATTAAGTTACAAAGACATAGAATTGTTTAAGGTCTATACTTTTCAGGTTCTCATTTTAAGAGCTTTTACACCATTCAAAGTCTGGTCGGAGTCGGTTCACCTCCGATTTTTAGTCACCTAATCTTTCAGCTGCTATCGACAACATCGTGTCAAGAATCACAATCATTAAAGATGCAAAAAGACCTTTCGTTTTTGAAACGAGTACGAGTAGTGTGGCAGTTTAAGACTCTCCAAACATTACTGTGAAAAAAAGTAACCAACACTTCACTTTGAAGACAGTACATGCATACTTTTTATTTTTCCTAATAAGAAACGCTACAATTTATGCCAAGACCCAATCATCAACCGAACTAGGTAAGCACAGTTATCATAATTGCAACTTCAAAGGATGCATAAAAAATGTTGATCATGCAAGAGTATAAGAAAAAGAGAACTTTTTATATAGTGTGGGAGATTTGGCATCATGGAATGAAATTAACAAAATGTTGGCTAACCAATTAGGTGAGAGATACACGAAAGTTTTTTGGAGGAGCATAACTGTCATGGAACACAAATACAAAAGACACAAATTATTCTCTGAGTTGGAGGGGTATGTATCTAGAGCTGCATTGAGTTTTATCGATGACAAATTACAATGCTCTGGGACATTCGGCTTTGCTAAAGAAGATTTTGGTTGTGTACAAATGACAACGTACGGGTTGCCTTGTTTGTGCTTGTATTATTGCCGAGAAGAGAAATAAAAATTGTCTATTCTATTGGATGAAATACACCCTCATTGGCAAAGGTTAAGTGTACATGGAGAAGAGACTGATGAACATTTTTCCATGACGGAGGAATGGAACGCCATTCAAGAACATCTCAAAAGGGCCCCTTACAAGATGAAATTCCACATCAAAGAGGTGTTGCAAGAACTAGGATTTCCGGAGGACACAATGCTGAATCCACCTCAAGTGGTAACCAAGGGAGCACCTAAAAGGGTGAGGTTTACCCCGAAAACGACATCCACGGGTAGAATCCCCTCTAGGTTGGAGACTATTGATTCTCAAAATTCCGTTAGTCAATCCTCACAACCCAAGAGTAAGGTTCCAAAGAGTAAAGGTGCACGTCTTGGCACTTACTCCCGCTCACAAGCTTCGACACCTACTTCAAAATCAAAACCTTATTTGAATATACCATGCATTTCACAAATTCCAATGATCATGAGACCTTTCATTGAAGACAATGTGAATGTTAAAGGGGATGGTAATTGTCAATTCTGGGTCATAGCTAGGCACATGGGAATAGATGAGGAAAATCATGTATTGATTCGTCATGCACTTATTCATGAGTTGAAAAATCTTAAGAGTGACTATTGCTAATATTTGGTACCGAGAAACGTTTTAAACTTATCTTGGATGGTTTACACCCTCCAACAAGTAGAAGTGAGATTGCGCTTGAAGATAAGTGGTTGACATTACCGGATATGGATGACATTATTGCAACTTGCTACAATAGAGTCGTCGTTCAATTGGCTTTGCCCGAAAAAGGTATATGTGAGACATATTTCCCAATCCGAGGTGCTCCACCACTTAACCCACATTCTAACATCATGTGTCTTGGCTTAATTCCCGGCCACTTTCTTCATGTTTTTTTAATAGAAGGTTGTCCGTTACCACCGTCTTGTGCGGAATGGATGAATAACAAGATTGGTGAGGCAGAGAAATGAAATTTTGCTTTTACGGATAGACAAGCCGCCTTCAATGACCTCATGACTAAGGAGCCGAAGCCGCCAAAGAAACCAATAAATGAGCACAATCCTATTATTTGTGACACTCTGACTCCGGAAAAACCAAAACAAGAACTGGAAGTCATGGAAGAAGATAGAGATTATGCACTATCACTAGTCTAGTTAGATATATTATGACACTTTTTGGTCGGTGTTCATCCTATTTTTTGATGGTATTACACCGATGTATTTTTTTGTGGCCGATTATGTCACGTCAATTATTGCTCGCATTTTTTGGTATCTAATTATTCAACTATTTATTTTATCTTTCATTTGGTTTTATTCTCATACTTATTACTCCATTATTTTTTGCGAAGTGAAACATGTCTGAAGATGCACATGTTCCAGTTGAAGCTCATGTCCGATACGAGAGTGTGAGAAAGAAGGTTAAGGTTTTTTTAAACCCCATCGACAAATTGGACGAGTTGAAGGCACAACTTAACAGATATTTTACCCAAATTGGTAAAAATCAAAGAACATCTCATGTAATAGTACAGGTGCCACTGTGGACTTGGGGGAGGATAAGGAAGAGGATTTTTGGAAGACCGTGTATTATCCACAACTTCTCAAAGATGACAACGACGTTGCTTGCATGTTCAGCGTGATGTTGAGAATAACATTTTGCATCTTTATGTCTGATATGTTGAAGTGTAATATTTATTAAAGTGTAATAGTGTAATGTGTTCGAATCTATGTAATTTAGATCGTTTATGTGGGATTATGTGATTTTGAAAATTTAAGGACGAACTTGTGTAATTTGGATCATTTATGTGTCATTAAGTGATTATGCATCATTAACGACGAATTTGTGTAATTTGGATCGTTTATGTGTAATTATGTGATTGTGTGATAAACGATGAATTTGTGTAATTTGGATCGTTTTTGTGTGATTATGTGATAATGTTGTTAAACTGGCGTAATTTAGTTTAATTATGAATGTGTCAAGATTACGGGTCATTAATGACTTGGTTGCATTGAATGTTATGCATTAAATGTTGTCTACTCGATATATCAGTAGTTTGCGTGAGTTAACTCACGCAGACCTATATCCAATGTGAGTTAACTCACGCAGAGATTAACACTAATGTGTTTTAACTCACGTAGTGTGAGTTAAGTCACGCAGAATTAACACTAGCGTGAGTTAACTCATGCAGGGGTAAATTTGAAAATTTGGTTGGGCATGAGTAAAACATGTTGGGAGAAGAGCAGAATTCTTTCTACACACCCTTTCAACCTACTCAAATCACGCGTACACCTGACCAACCATAGGTTGGGCTTGGTTGAGATTTCAAATCCAAACCTACCCAAACCCGTCCGTTTCAGCCGAATTCTGTTCTTCTCCCAACTGTTTTTGCTCGCTCACAACTGAAAAGACGCAATTACCCCAACGTGACTTAAGTCACGCTCCAAGAGTTAACTTACGCTAGTTATAAATCATGCGTGAGTTAACTCACGTAGACTACGTGACTTAAGTCACGCATGGGTATTTTCGAATGTTTGCCCTAGTACTATGGCATGGTATTGCTTATTGATTCACTTCATCTACATAATTACTAAATGGGTCTTGTTAACTAGTGCTCCGGGGCACTAGTTAAAGAACTAAAAGTAGAAAGAAAAGTCAAGTTTTACATTGAAAAGAGCACTTTTTTAACTTTCAAAAAGTAGAATACACAATTTCCAATACAATATTTATTTTTATAATTCCTTAACCAGTTAGGGTTTGATATTTTATTAGTTAACATTTCCCTTACTAAATATATGATATGCTGTCTATTGTTGGCGACAATCCAGAGGATTTGATATATCTTCCTGGGCGTGCATTACACATGGAGGTTGAGAGTTAACATAGTTACATATCCCTACTATGACACTTGATTACTTTATTTTTGTTGTATTTTGTAAGTTTGAACATATAAAAAAACGGGAATTTTTCAAATAACCCAAAAAAAAAAAACTTACTGAATTGACAATTCGAACATATAAATAAACATGTTTTTATAAGTTTCAGATGTTAACTTCTGAGTTATAAACAGTCTCGAAATTGACTCTCAGAAGATAATAAACAGATACGAATTAAAACAAAGCTTCCTCATGGGGATGTATTAGCAACAACACTGCTTATGGAAATCTCTTAGAAGAAAATAAACACTAGAAAACAGAAAGATATATTCATGAGTCCAAGGTAAAGTACAACACTCACATGTATTATGTATCACCTGAAAAAGTTTCCCGTTTTTTTGCATATAAATGCCACTAGTATTAAAATAAATACATCTGAATTTGAGTAGCATTTTTTGTAGCTATGTACTCTCTGTACAGGAAATGTAGTAAGAAAACAATGTGGTTGACATAATAATACCTATTTAGAGGAATAACTCAAGAGTCCAGAGCCCTCATAAAAACTTCTTGCTGCCTTGAATAGATTGGGGCTGTCTACTCCCTATATCTCATTCCTCAGACCTGAAAAGAATGGGTATTACAATATACTTCCATTTCTTCCAGGGTGTGTGTGTGTGTGAGTACAAAATCCTGTGGATATATCACAGAAGTAAAGTCACCTATGAGAGTAAATCCTTTATATAAGTCAAGAGAAGTTTAGATCCGGTAGTAATTCAGCCGCAGAGTATCAAAAACAATATACTGGCAAGCTTTGCAAACTGATGATGTAAAGACGTATACTCATCTTCCAGGGGCATATTTACTATTTTTAGGCCAACATGATTTTGTCCCCTGTATTTTTAGAAAGTGATCATTATCAGTACATACAAACAAAGAATAAAATTCTGGTAGGAAAAAAGAATTACAAAATTATTTAAGACTATAACATATAAAAATATATTAACCAGTACCAGATGATATGAGATGAGATAGGACATTTAAAAAAAATCAACTAAAACATTGAAATGCAACCAGCCTTGCAGAAAGGTTGACAGTGCAAATATGATGAGTTTTCTTCTTTAGCTTATGACAATTTGGATATAAATGACAAAAAAAAAATCCAAGTGGAGTTCTATGAATTTCTGCACTAAATGAAAATAAAGGTATGCACTATGCACCATGCACTGGATACATTATAACACAGTCTATTATGATTAACAAAGTTTGTACATTAAGTTTTCAAACTGGAGATGAGAGGTAATAGCGACTTACATCAAATTTGTTATCTTTTAAGCTTTCCAGTGACTCAGCAAGCTCAGCTTGCTTTGAAGCAGTTGCAAGCAGTGCCTAAAATGAAGAAGCGAACTCAATCAACACAGTAATGGTGAATTCTTTAAACAATACTCCCTTCCGAATGAAATATAAGCAAAAAGGGTACTTGAAAAGTTGATGTATGTGGACTACATTTTTAACCACATACACTGACTTCTCAACCACCACTTTTGCTTATATTTCATTTCGGAGGGAGTATGTCCTTCAAAGGGATCAACTTAATCACAGGAGACTGGCACTACCTTCCTTGTCTTTTGCAAGTCAAATTCAATTCCTTTTATACGACTCAATGACTCTTGAAGAATATCCTCTTTCTCACGAGGAATTGTTCTCGGTTTATTAGCCATTTCAGTCACTACTGCCTCCAAATCCCGCAACCTCTGCCAAATTGGCTCCTTTATATCTGGGGTGGTTAATTGTTCCAGAGAGCTGGATTCCACTAGCTGGATTTTCTGATGGCTTCTTGGTTGGTTGTTGGCAGAGCGAACCACAAAAAAATTTCCAAGTGCTGCAAATACTACATATATACAAGCGAACACTTTGACTATGATTTGATCCAATGTACTCCTGACATAGGAAATTAGCTTCTTTGGTTGTCTTGAAATATTGTTGCTTGAACCACCTATCAGATGCACCATTTTTCAAAGTACAATTAGTGCAGAATATAGAATTCTTGTAACAAGAAAAGGAAACAAGTCAATGTGGCTCAAACAGTTAATGAAGCTGTTAGATAACATCACTTTAGCAACAAGAATACTATATTCCAGAGCATAAAAACTGAACTTCCAAAGAGAAATCTCTGGCACAGAAAGAAATATAAAGCCATAATTTTCAATCTGTTCTGAAAACATGGTTGCCTCAGAACCACGTGTCACATGACTTGGGTAAGACTGGACCAAGTGAAGTAGTTTTCTAAATAAATTTACACTACATCAAATTCCTCCTTTCATTTTCTCCAGACTCAAGTCACGTGAGCAAAGATTTCTGAGGTTATGTCACATTTTCTAATATTATCATATAGAGCACATAACAAGAGCATCATCTGATAAATACAGGAAAAGGGTAAACTAATTACTAGTCCCCCAGAATATGAAGTACAGTCGTAATCTCTGAACTTCAAAAAGAATATTTTCTTCCTCCATTTCCTAAAATGTACTATTCATCGTTCTCGTTGTGGAATCCATCTCATCAACAGCACAGTGTCAAATGGAGCAAAACCTCTGACCTGTACACTTGGGAAACATTATCTGTGGACTGGTGATGTGCTTAAAACATGGATAATGGGATTAAAAGATGAGGACAAAAAGTTGTTCAAACAAATCATTGTAGAAATGCGACATGTAACTCATTAGGGAGAAACTCAGAGTCATTAAGAAAGATGAGGACAAAAAGTTGTTCAAACAAACCAAGCAGAATAATGGGATTAAAACCCCACCTTCTGGTATTAGAACCAACCTCAAAGAGTCCCTCCATGTAGACAACAAAATTGGACAGCTTATGTTGATTGTAAGTCCGACCTCCACTAGTAAAGGTTCGGTGGAAATTTTCTAAGCCAGGCTAGGTGTTAACTTCACCAATCAAGTTTTGATTGAAATTCTTTGATTAGAAACAATATGAGCTCGAGGTTAAGAGGGATTTAGTTGACAACGTAGTTATTATTTGTTCGATTGAGAATATTGATCCAATGGGGGTTCACATTGGTGATTCTATCACTACTGGGCGTGCGCAAACTCTGACGGGTAAGGAGTGTCAGCATTAGGATTCTGTTAGATCGATGAGGAAGGAAAACAAACGAGGAAGAGTAGGGTTTCATTTTCAATTGGGTATATTGCATAAATGACTTAGACTGGTGAGGTGGAGGCATTTTTAAACACATCTGCAGCCAATAAGGATTTTTGGCCATGTGTACAAAACTGAGGTGGCACTCCATTTGAGACATCGCAAAGTAATAAGACAAAGTTCACAACAAGGATCAGTGGAACACGAATAGCACATTTCAAGAAATAAAGGACAAAAAATATACTTTTTAAAGTTTAGGAGCTAAACCAAACTTTACCATATTTTGGGAACTTAACATAATAAAACACAAACCATTAGTCCAGAAAGAAAAAAAATCACTAGTTATAATAGGACATGATTTTGGATGACGTACTTGGTAAATCAACATCACCAACTTCTTTGGCATCATTGTTTGGCTCAACTAGGTTGCAGATAGGTGCATGGTCTCTCATCCTTTTCTGCAATATAGTTCCATATCATAAATGAGTTGTGGCGATTCAATATTATAAACAATATGACAACATAAAGTATTATATTATGCAAAACTGTAAATATACAAATGACTAAAAATTACACTTGAGGTGCTAGCTCAGTGGTTAGAGCTTAGCCTTGTATATAAATATTATACAAACTTCCAATTAGGTTTGAACTCTTTATCTAGGTTTTAGTATCCTCAAATTTTTAATTTGGCAACAAAAGTATCCCGACCAATATTTTCATGACAAAAATGACAGACCCAAAAATGAAGTGTTTCACTAACTATCTACTTTATTTAGAGAAACTCCAGATAAAAATAAAATGTGAAAGCTCGATGTTCCAAGAGAAAGAAAAAGATGTTTTTAATAACAGTTGTGATCCTTCTAATTTGGAGTATGTATGATTTTGGACCTCATATTTTTTTCGAGTAAACCAAATCCTTTTACATTCAAAGTTAAACAAATATGGTCTGATTGTCAAATTTCTTTTACACACACTCCTTACATTATGATTCCATTGTGCTCAAAATATTGTTTATGATAGAACACTATGAAGTAATTTGATCCATGTAGCCGACCTTAATTAGTGGGATAAGGCTTGGTTGTTGTTGTATGAATTGGGTATATGTATATGTGAGGAGATAAGCGTCACCATACAACCCGCTCATGATCACAACCAATACGCTTCCTATATGTACATGTATATGCATGTGAGTGTACTATATCCTGATGTCCTATATTTTAGACATTGCATGTGTCAATGTTGTATTTGGTGTTCATGTTAGTGTCCAGGTTTCATAAATATCATGAGATGTATTATTAGAGGATGTCTAGAAAAACTTCTCACATTACCTCTTAACAAGTTACCTCTTACTCTCTTAGGATTGAATTTCAAATGTCTTTAATATCATGTTTAATTGAAGAGGATTAACAGTAGAATTCGAATAAATAAAGATTAATACTTTGTCTTCTATGATAAAATGCAGCATAGCACTCATTATATGATATAAATGAAAAATGCTAACACCACTATCGAACATATTCTTCATTTCTTTAAAAAAAATTAAAAAAATAAAACTTATTCTTCATTCTCAGGTGAAATTCATGTGAATCCCACAAATATGGAAGTTTGTCCCACCAAATAGGGAATGAGACCCACATAAACTTCTCCCAACAAGTGAGTATTTGGAAAGAATTGATTCCAGCATTTCCCCAATTTTATAATTCTTAGTATTCTTTTTCTTCTCTCTATACCTGAACCCAATAACTTCTACATGTATAAAAAGATAAAACACTTGAAAAAGAAAATAGAAAGAAAGCTCACATTCTCACTAGAAGGAATTGATTGCATAAAGGTCGAAGGAATCAATGTTGCTTCTGACGTTGATCCAGGTTCAGATATTTCAGTGCTTGTAACCTGTGAAGAAATAGTCATGAGTAAAGCTACACATCATGCAAAAACAGAACGAATGTGACTCGCAATCTGGACAAAAAAAAAAAAGAATACTGGACTCGAACTTAACCAATTTATGAGTGACCATGCTAGGATATGACTCGGTGTCTAATCTATCAGCAACAGAAGAACTTCCAAATTTCATTGGCTTTGTTGCTTCTCTGGAGTTTAACAACTGTACATAGCACAAGGGAGTATTAGCTGTAGGTTTGAGCAGTAATTCTTGATAGAATTCAAACAAATGCAGGAGCAAGAATCCCAATCATGTCATACTTTCAAAATGGAAGGATCATTCCAAGGTCCCTTGTTAGATCTAAGACATCCTCCATCATTTGGGCATGAACAACTTCCACCCAGAAAATCAGGAAGTTGGCTGGTCAAAAGGAAATGCTCGTAAATATTCATTATTACAGACATAGAAGCAGTTAATTAGCTGAGACATGAAAAAACAACACAAACCATGAGTCTATAATCTCTAACAATCTGCTCTGGAACTTGTTGCCCAAAACCTGCAAATCCAGCATGATACATTTAGACTCTTCGCATTCCTTTCTGAAGTCAAATCAAAGCACAGAAAGAAAGTATATACAATTATTTTGGCTGTAGTCTTCGGATCAAGAAATCCTTTTGCTGTATTCCATACTAGCTTGAACCCACTACCAGCATTGACAATGAACATCTGGTTTAATGTCTGGAAAAAGAAGAGCACATTCAGAAATGCACAACGTCTCCATACCAAAATTACCAAATGCAACTTTCATTTTGCAGTAAGGGTAGAGTGCATTGTATGATTTCTATCCCTAATTCAGGTTCCTTTTTGACATGTATTTGAGTGCACATACATGCATGCACCCATGTCAACATATGCATGACAAATATGAATTGTATAATGACAAAAGAAACACGAACACTGAACTTAGTAGGAACATAAAAACATACAACCCTAATTTGTACAAAATTGCATTTTTTAGCTATCATGAATAGAAACTACTTGCATACTTTCATTCTTCTTTATCTTTTTAAGAATCTCGGAATTGAATAATTGAGATTGCCAACTTAAAGATCACTACTATGATTTTCTTAGCAAGTCAAATTAAACATACTACAACATTTAGTTACCTCAGGGTAGTTATCACCATCAATTTTTTGCATGCGCATAACAAGTTCATGTGCAATTTTGCTAAAGCTCAACCAATTCTGCAAAATATAGAAAGTTACAATAAACTTCGATTTCGACAGAGCGTAGGCTATTCTGAAATGTTGTTATAAGCATAGAATTTACCACGCCGTGCACATCAATTATTGTAGTTGTTTTATCTATGTGCCGCTTTGCTGCTATAGAACATGCAGGGAATTTCTCTTGAAACAATTTTTCAAATCCCTGAACATGATATCTTAAAAATCGATCTATTGTGGTGACATTCATCAACTTGACCGGTTCAACTTTGCCAAGTCTCTCAATATACACTGGCCGCCCCTCTTTGTCCACACCATGCATACCATGAGGGTAATAACGCTGAACCTCTTCAAACTCTTTATATACGAAATCCTACATATTATTTATTGTTTTAATGTTCCTTCAGATGAAAAGATTAAAATAATTCCTAATCAAACATATAATATTTGGAAAAATCTCCTGTTAGATTTTCCCTCACTACAACTACTTGCTTTGGGTGGCTCTTTCGAGTTGAAAACTCAGATAAGCTCTTACAATCTTTGTGTACAAATGAGTAAAGACTAGCTTCCCTATTAAGTAAAGGGAAAACCAACTACTATCAAACTTTACCTGTAAAATAGAGTCTGCTCCATACTCCTTTCTCCAATGGAGCATATCGGCCCACATCTGGACCGTTTTATCAATGTCAAACTTTCTGGCCTTCAGAAACCTGCAGCATTAAACCAGCAGCAGCCTGTAATATACTACATGTGTAAAGAATTTGCTTTTGCACAAATCTAGTATACAAAATATTTTTTTATCAATTCTACTCGCCTTGATAAAAAAAATCAATTCTCCTCGACAGAAGTTTCAGGAAAAAGTTTTAAAATATCAAAGAATGGCAATCTCAATATATAATTCATTAAATTAAATCGTGTTCCAACCCTATGTTAAAAAAGGAAGAATACTTTCTATCAACAAAAAAAGAAGAAGAATACTCCAATTTGAAAGAAAAATCATATTAAAGAGAGGTAGAAACTACAATGTCTATCCAGAAATGTGCTTCAAGTTGCACCTTTGTGTGATTAATTCTCTATAACTAACATAAAATAAAAATTTGTACCTTTGACGTTTAAATCAATGAGATCTAAACAGCATAACCAATGATATTTCCATTTATTTGAAGTGATAAAATTGAGCTACCAAATGAGAAGTAAATTTAACTTCTGTCGGACAAATTACCTCAGCATTGTGTGATAATTATCATGGGAATCTGGAAGCAGGTCTCTTGTAAGTAATGCCAGTCTAAACGAATTCACGGCTTCTTCCTCTTTGGCATCCCGAACATCTTCGATAAAAATTGAATCAAATTGATAATCCGCTACCCGCTTATTACGCTTCCTGAGACTATAAGTGAGTCTCGTTGAAGCAGTCATTGCTCTTCTCCTAAGAGATCTAGCTCGAGACTTCCGCCACTCATCCTCAGAGGTTTCAGGCTCCAAACTTCTACTCCTCTCATCTTCTTGAACTATTAATCCCTCTCCTAAAACCAGAATCATCAGTCACGATAACAAATCTTTGTACAATCAAATCAACATCTCAATATCAAATAAGACTTCATTTTTTTGTCTGTAGACGAAATAACAAACACCACTACAACTCACACACGCGATAAGTCTTAGACTTTGTACCTTGCATTCTATTCAAGACGCAAACAATTCGCGCCTCAATTACCTCTGCATCAAAAGAAAGCAAGAACTACATTTAACAATGGATTATACGAATAACGTAACATTTCATTTACATGTAATTCAAGCATAACACAGCAGCATATTCAGCTGGATTAAATTAAATTAAATTAAATCCCTTATGGACAAATGCAGACTCTAGAGAAACTATTAACATTCCATATTCAATACTTAAATACCAGAAAGCACGATTCCAGTAAACCTCCACGTGTTTTGGGGACAGATTTAGAAATTGTTTACTGAAATATAAGAAAGCACGATTCCGGTAAACCTCCACGTTTTTTGGGGGCGGATTTAGGAATTGTTTACTGAAATATCAGAAAACACGATTCCCGTAAACCTCCGCGTTTTTTGGGGGTGGATTTAGAAATTGCTTACTTAAATTTGAAGAATTCAACACAGTAACAAAATTAAACACCACTATTCAGCTGGATCAAACCTCAGAATTAACAAAATTTAACATATCCAGCTCGATCCATCATAAAAATTAACAAGATTCCACGATCATGCAACAAAAAACCAAATCAGAATTCAAAACTGAGTTTCAATCTATAAAACTTTCCAAAAATATTGAAAATCAATCGAGAAACCCAAAAATCCATCCAGATTGAAAATTGAAATCGCAAAAACCACAATTAAGTTTCCAGATAACAACATGTTAACAAAAATAGATGCATCAAGATTAAAACAATCCAAATTCAATGAAAATTGAAATCGAAAAACCACAATTAAGCTTGATCAAAACCAAACCGAAAATCGTAGATCAATCAACACATGATCGGAAAAAAACAGCATTGCATTCATGAAAATAAATCAAAACGGCGTCGTTTCATACGTATATATATACCTGAAGAGAGAAAAAGAAGAAGAAGAGAGAAGGAGAAAAAAAAAGAGTAAAATGTATATATCACTTTCTGAGATCCAATCCAATAGAATAGAATAGAAATGGCGCGTTTGAAAGTATCGAATTCGGTACGAAACCGCGAAAGAGAAGGGGGGTGTCGTTATCAAAAGCGTTAAGAGAAGTGGCGTGACGTGCAACGGCCGACGATGGAGATAACGGCGGCTGTTGGGTTGGTTGGTGGTTTGCTGGCACTTGACTGCAGACGTAAGGAAGATAGTTTAGTTTGTTAATGGGATTGGGCGGTGATTGAGTGTGGCGGATTGTATGCTAAAAAGGGTGGGAATAGGAATAGTTTGGTTTTTTTGTTCTGCAGTCACGTTTCCAAATATCTTTGCTTTCTTTGATTTGAGTGCTTTTTACTTTTCAAATTGAAAATTGAAAATTCTACCATTTTCTTTTTTCTACAAAGAAATTTCCACAAGGGTAAATATCAGGTAAAATAGTCAATAAATAATCTTTTTTTAGCAAAATAGGTAATAAAATATAGTTCTGCCTAAATTGCTAGGTTGGTATATTATATAGGTTGGAACACGGCTAGAAGAAATACTTGTATAGTCACAACCCAAATCAAAATCATTCAGATGCACATTGATTTATTTATACATGTAATCAAGCAAATGTATCTCTATAAATTATATTGTCTATGAAAACATATCAGTTAAATTGGTGAAATTAAATCTCTTCTCCACCTTTTTAATGTGTGAACTTGTCAAAATAAAAAATAATTGATATAATGAACATATATTCTTTAGATAGACGGAATATCAATAATTATTTAAGAAGTTATACATATAAATGAAGAAATTAAAGTTTTAAACTTTTGATTTTTACTTTTTTTGGTTACAAAAGTTTTAAACCTTGATCGTAACAGTATAATTATATAGTATTTTAGCCGGTTGAATTAGGATTTGTTTACCAATAAGATGTGTTTTTTTAAGGAATAAGATGTGTTTTTACGGTTCCTTAAGAAAAAAGATGTGTTTTTTTTGTGGAATTAGTTAAATCAAGTTTTTATTGTAACCAAAAAAACAAAAAATTGTTTGAATAACTGACACAGTAGTCATAGTGTCGTGATGATTTTGTTATTGTAAAGAGTTACTGCAATCTAATGTGGTCCATTCAAATGAGATTTTGGTTGTCAAACTTTCTATAAAAACTTTGGTTGAAATACGCAAATAGCTTGAAAATCATTTTTTTTAAATTTTTTTTAAAATGATTTAATGATAGAAAAATTGAATAAATTTTTTTTGCTTAAAAATTTGTCTCTTTAAATCTTTGCTTAAATTTTTTTTTTGGGGAGGGAGTGAGAATCATAGAAAAATTCTTTGGATTAATTGGAATACTTTTTGTCTTAATAAGGAGTTTGGAGGTCTGGAGGTTAGGCAACTGAGGGAGTATATTTATCTCTTTTAGGGAAATGGTGTTGGAGGATGTTAGTTGACAGAGGTGGGTTTTGGTATAGGGTGTTGGCTGCTAGGTATGGTGAGGAGGCAGGGAAGTTGGAGGTTGGAGGCCGGAGTGGTTCTTTTTGGTGGCGGGAGGTAGCTAAGATCAGAGATGGAGTGGGCGATGAGGGTGATGGATGGGTTTCGGAGATGGTGTCTCGTAAGGTGGGAGATGGAGCGGACACTTTCTTTTGGTTTAATAGGTGGTTAGGAGATGTGCCTTTTTGTCAGCATTTTAGGCGGTTGTTTGACTTAGCGGAGAACAAGTTGTCTTCAGTTGCTACTATGTTCTCTCTAGGTTTGGGGGAGGGGGTGAGGCTTGGCAGTGGAGGAGGTTGTGGGTGTGGGAGGAGGAGATGTTAGCGGAGTGTAGGTTGTTACTTTGCAGGTTAATGTTTCTGATCATTGGTAGTGGCCCCCTGACGTTGGGGGGGGGGGGGGGGGGTGCTATTCGGTGCGTTCAGCTTACCAACTTCTCACTTCTCAGGATCCTCCGATTTTGGATACTTCAGAGAAGCTGATATGGCATCCTCAAGTGCCATTGAAGGTGTCCTTTTGTTTGGCAGGTTGCGATCAGGTGGAAATTGTGCAGCATTTGATTCTTCATTGTGATCTGTTGAGTTCTCTTTGGCAGCAGGTTCGGAATTGGATTGGCGTTTCAGGTGTTGATCATCAAAGTATTCAGGCTCATTTTGTCCAGTTTTCGAGTTACTTAGGTGGTTTAAGGAAGCGTCGATCTTTTTTACAGTTATTGTGGCTTCTTTGTATTTGGCTAGTGTGGAATGACTGTAATAACAGACTGTTTAATAATTCTCATAGCTCCACTATGGAACTTATGGAGAATGTTAAATTTCATTCCTACTGGTGGTTAAGGGCTAATAATGCCAATTTTGTTCATGGTTGTCAGCAGTGGTGGTCGAACCCTTTGACTTGTCTGGGTATCGGCTAACTTCTTGGTTTGTAATGTATTGACAAATACTTTGTTTCTTTGAGAGCCTTCTGGTACGCCTTGTGTCAAAGAGGTGTCTCTGTTTGTGTGAGTATATGTATACCATTTTTGTTTCTTCAAAAAAAAAGTTACATTTTTTAAAGAGAATGAATAGTGTTTATTTAGAGTTTAAAACTCCGACCATTATAGAAAGTTCCCTTGAAGTCAATCGAAACCTTAGTTTTCTCTCTAAATTTTCTTTCTCCTTCGTTCATCGAGGAGGGGTGATTATAGGTCTTTTTTTGACCTAGAATCACCCCTCTACTTCTTTTTTTTCCCCTTTTCTTTCAATCTAAATAAGTGGTTTTCACACATATATCAAGTTTTTTATTTTGTGTTTTTTTGTGATTTTGTCGCCTAAGTGCGGCGTTGTGTTGTTCGTCGTCTTGTACGGCGTTTGATTTCACGTCTTGTCGTGGTGTTCGTTTAGTTCTTATTGAAAGATCAGCATCAGTCAATTACAAATTCAACCAATGATTTGGTCGTCAACATTGCAGATTCGGAAGCATGTGAATTTCGCCGATTTAGGTTTTATCATATTATTTGTAGGCATTTTTTTCGTTTTATGCCATTAACTTGGGTGTTGTGAGTTTGTTCGCAGATTCACCTTTTACGTTTTTAGTGATGTTTATATCTGATGTACTCTATCGATTTAAATGAATGAATATCGTTTTACTTTTGTAAAAAAAAAAAATACTCCGACCATTATATACAATGTAACGTCCTTTCATCGATCTTAAATTCTGAGTCTAGAAATACTGAATTTTCTTTTCAATAAAAAAATACTGAATTTAAACGAGGATTGAAGCTGGATTGGACGGAAATAGAGAACCAAAGATACAATTAAGCTCTATTTTTTATTTTTTTTAAAGAGATAATCTATCTATTCTTTCTTTTATAATGAAATGATTAAGAAAACAAATTGAACTAAACAGACAAACTTCAGCTAAACGTTGCATCCAATAAGGTACAATTAGTTGTACCAAAAAAGGTACAATAAGAAGAGCTGTGATGTCCCAAAATATGCCGACCAATTTTCACATGTATGCATGAAATCTTCAGAAGGAAGAAAAAAAAACCGAACAATTCTTTTAAATAAATTATCTCAAAATCCAAACAAATAGATTTCATGAATCTAAACGAAAAGCAAGTGTGGTTAAAATTGCTATACATGAAGAAATGGAAGGACTATTTTCATGAATTTGATAAAATAGAGGGAACATATATTTTTATGAATCTAAACAACAAATAAGTGTGCTTAAAATTGAAATAAATGTAAAAATCGAAGAGGGAACAAAAATGTAGTTAAATACTTTTTGTATTACTTATTAGTATATTTTTATCATCATAAATGTAAAAGAGAAAATAATAACTTGAGAATGATGCAGACAATATTAATAGAAGATAGAGTTGGAAAAAATGAATAAAACTACATTGAAAATTGTAAGTGACATATTTGTTTGGATTTTTTATTTTTTTGCAAATGTGAAGGTTATTATGAAATAAGTGTAATAATATGTTTGTTTGGGAGAACTCGAGTTCAATTCCAAAATGGAACAATTATTGATCAGACTATATTTATTTCACGGATAAATTCCAGATTATCAGGATTTCTTTTCCATTATTACCGGAGAGTTAACACCAAATCAAAAATGTAATAATTTGTTTAACATTTGAACTCATAGGCTTGATAAGAATAGGATAAAATATTATATAATAAGATAAACTTTGCCAAAGATAAACATTTATCATGTGTTTGGTGCGCATATGATAATAAATAAGATAACAATATTTTATTTTAGTGATGTTGTTTTTGGAACATTGGATTATGCTCCTCTCACTATCTCAAGTTTGATTCTTCTTTATGTCAATTTTTGTTGGCTAGTTTGGCTTCTTAAAAAAAAAAAATCCAAAGTTTATACACACTTGATAATTACGTGATAGTTATTTTGATAAATTAAGATAATAACGACATCAAAGAGAATATAGGACATCCCAATTATGTTGTGATATAATAATGTGATATGATATATATAATACTTAAATAAATAAAAAAATTACTATTGTGGTTGATATGAAGTATTCAATTATAGATTGATAATAAGATCAAGAACTCGACCCTTACTTCAAGTACTAACATTTATCCTTTTAAAAGAAATATTTAACACTGTTGAAACATATTTATAAAACAAAGATACCCTAGAATTTTAAGATTGATTTCATTGTTAAGATGAGAGTATAAAATTGAAATAATGAATTCATTTCTCACCCTCAACAAATATTAACAAATTACAAACAAAAAAAAACTATTAAAATATACTAAACAAAATTGTTTATTTTTTCCTTCTTTTTATTTTTCACCTAAAATAAAACAAGGAAGATGCTATTTGGTGATTCTCAAATGTCACCGACTAGTTGTTGTGGGTTACGTGGATGCACGATGGTGTAATAATGTTTAAGGTGGCTCTTTTATGTGGGTGACCTCCACGTTATATTAGCCTTTTGTGGACCCTACTAACCATACACATTTACACAACACAAACTCAATTATTAAATTTAAAAAACAAAGCAAGTTTTAAAACAATAGAGAAAATATAGTATAGATTTTTATTTGACTAGTGCTCTTGTTTGTTTTTTTGCACTTCATGTTTTGACCATTTTATTGTGTTTGTCCTTGGGATTTTACGTCCAATCTCAGAATTTACATACAGGTTGGCAAGGATATCCTATGCTTTGGCTTTATAGGAAGAAATTGATGTTTTTTTAATAGAAAAAAATATTATTGTTACAAAGTGAGAAAATAACTAGTTTTATTGTTCACTTTGTTTTCTTCGTCAAACAACTACAAGATAGATGTTTTCACCATATTAGATCGGTTTTGAATGAAGAAAAGTTCAATCTTCCAAATAATTTAAAAAATTTATTTGATTGTTAAATTAGTTTAATTTTAAAATCAAATTAAAAGAAAAGGCTAATATGGTTTGGCATGTGAATGGTGTGATAGAAACACAAAATTCTTACCTAAATTAGCGCAGGTTATAAATCTATACAATAAATAAAGAAAATAATATTTAACATTTTTGACTCTTTTCTACTAACTTTTTCTCTTTCCTAAATCACATTTAACATTCAATACAAATAACACATAATAAATAGATAAAAATAAATTAAAATATTAAAATAAAAAACACCAAACAAGATATGAGTATACATATATAGGTCCAGTTTTTTTACTTTATCATTTAAAAAGTTTTAAAAAGTTGATGAGTAAAACCGCAAGTGCACGGTTGTGTGTTCCTCTAGCAACAACGCCTATTCTCATGGTTGATTGCTATTAGAATCCTTGAAGAACGAAACTTTATTTATCTCAAGGTTTGCTAGACTATTCTCATGTTTCGCAATCCTTGTCTAATTTCACTTGTTCCAATATCAAAACTCCGTTGTCGCTTTATGAATTGATATTTGTGATGATGAATTAACAAACACTAAACATCCGTTGTCGCTTTATGAGTTTGGTATTTGTTAATTCATTATAAAAACGGTGAAATTAGATTAGAAAGTATATTGATATAAAATTAGGGTTTATGGCTTGATTTGATTAGGATTAGGTCATTAGAATCATCCAACAATCTCAAGACAAGAAGAGTCTACTCACTCACGTTCATTGTAGACATAGAAGAGAAGAAGAAGAAGAAGATAAAAGTAAATAACAATAAAATAAAGGTGAACTTTTATTCCAAGAACAAAAGATGATTTTACAAACTAGATGGCTGCTCTATTTATAGTCTAACATTGACTTGAGCCCCAAGAATTAAATCACTAAAGTGTTGCACAAGAAACCATGGGCTCTAGGTCAGAAATACTAAAATAGGCAGCTTGTCAAAGAAGCAAAAGCAGCAAAAGGGCAATATGGGGCGCACCACTTGTTATATTTTTGTACAAAATTTTCAATTCTTTGCACAAGATTTTTTTGTATGAGATCTTCATATTTTTTGCATGAATCAGCTCCAATTTCCCTTTCTTTTGCTCCAAGACTAAATCTTTTGAATATTCGTTCCTGAAATATAATAACTTGCAATTGAAGTAAAATAGCTGTAAAAGGGAAATAATATTAAATAAAACAAACTCAAATATAAATAAAACAGACTCAAATATTATATTAAACATACTAATTATTGACTCATCAAAAGTGTAACAAGTTAGATGACTATATTTATACTTAGTTTTTCATTATTCCAATTATACGCTTAAACAACTTTTTCTATAATAAAGATTATTGTTGATGTCATTAAAAAAAAGAATTTATATTTTTTTTTGTTATATTGTTGGTGTCATTGAAATAGATAATTAGTTTGATTTGTTATAATTTGAAAGCAAAAAACATTTTTATTTTTATTTTTAATCAAAATAAAAATTTTATAAAAAAAACACAATTTATAATTTTTAAACGTTAGCAGAATAAAATGAGCGAACATTGAGAGACATGTTCTTGATTACTTTGAGATGTTTTTCTCTGAGGAATATATGGTCAAAAACAGTTAAAAAATATTTCCACTCACCAAAGAGATGAGCAGCGTATTATGTCGTTCTTTTTAAAATATTGTGTGACACTGTCTAAAATTGTGCAAACATGACTATAAACAAAAATGTCTACTAGATAAAACAACTTAACTACAATTATATTGAAGTCTTACTACATTGTAAGATCCGTTCTAGAAATACAAATTAAGATATGATGTTAAGACCACTCTAGTTTGGCACTAAGATCATTCTAATATGTTACCGAGACCACTCTAATATGGTTTAATATCACTCCTAAACATTTGTGACAATGATACCATGAACACTATGAATTGGTACTATGATCAATCAAATATGATACTAGGACCACTCATAAATGGAATGTACAAAAAATTTAAAAGAGACAAAATTTTCCTGAAGGGACAAAACTTCTTTGAAAAGGGAAAATATCCTAGAAGGAATGACTTAGGTGCTTTTCCTATGGTTCTTGACTAATAGTACATTTTTCTATAACAAACTTTGAGAAAATTGTTAAATTTGAAGAAATCATGAATAATCTAGTTAAGAACCATACAAAAAACACTTAAAAAAATAGACTTAAGTTTTGTCGTTTTCAAAATACACTGACTAGCATACTCTATTATTCGGTGTGAGACTTTAGAGTTTTTTTTTTTCAATTCACGCACTACATGTTTCAACAATCTCCCACTTGAATTTAAAAGAAAACAAAAATCAAAATAGCACAAAATGCTTCTATAAGAATTGTGCAAAAAAAAGGTGTCTTCTGACTTGAACCTTTTCAAATTGAGTAAGATTCATATTTGAATAGAGTGACTCTTAATTTTGAACTCTATCTATGACATCAAATCACAAACATCATTTTCTTAGGTGTATTCTAAAATAGTTAATGTATTAAAGGTCATGCACGTTAATCCCGGTTTAGTGAACGCTCTATGAATTTTTCCTAGAATTCCACAAGAAGCAGCTCTCACTTCCACATTCACAAAGATTGGTCTATCAAGAGTACTCATATAGCTAGGTACTCCACTACATATTGAATATAAATCTCATTAACAGTTTTGATTATCTCATCCTCTTATTGCTCCATGAATCATGTTGCTTTTTTTTTTTTTTTTTTTTTTTTTTTT
>Ga0228710_1002142_pt1 | contig 30837 bp, 17 predicted proteins | sample MedpolnodulmetaG_FD_177995 | JGI IMG/M metagenome (GOLD analysis project Ga0228710, IMG submission 177995) | Root nodule microbial communities from Medicago polymorpha collected in Santa Monica, California, United States - pink nodules | ecosystem: Host-associated > Plants > Roots > Nodule...
TATGTTGATGATATTATTCTTACAGGTAATGATGAGATAGAAATGGAGAGATTAAAAAGAAACTTAGCAGCAGATTTTGAAATCAAAGATTTGGGTCCCCTCAAGTATTTCCTTGGCATGGAAGTAGCAAGGTCAAACAAAGGAATTGTTGTTTCTTAGAGAAAATATGTTCTTGATCTCCTACAAGAGACAGGTATGAGTGGTTGTAAGCCTGCTGACACACCGATGGACCAAAGTGCTAAACTTTGGGAGAAAGGGGACACACCAGTTGACACTGGAAGATATCAAAGATTGGTTGGAAAATTAATATATTTGGCTCATACTCGTCCTGACATTGCTTTCTCGGTTAATGTTGTGAGTCAATTCATGCATGCACCATATGAAGAACACCTTGAAGCTGTGCACAGAATCTTGAGATACTTAAAAGCAACTCCTGGAAAAGGGTTATTCTTCAAGAAGACCAATGATAAAGATGTGGCAATATTCACTGATGCAGATTGGGCAGGGTCCATTATTGATAGAAAATCAACTTCAGGTTATTGCACATATGTGTGGGGGAACCTAGTGACTTGGAGAAGCAAAAAACAAGGAGTAGTTGCAAGAAGCAGTGCTGAAGCTGAGTATAGAGCAATGGCCCAAGGAATTTGTGAAGGTATGTGGATTCTCAGAGTCCTAAAAGAACCGAAGATAGAGGTAGAACTCCCATTGAAATTGTACTGTGACAACAAGGCAGCTATAAGCATAGCTCATAATCCGGTTCAACATGATCGTACAAAACATATCGAGATCGATCGTCATTTCATCAAAGAAAAGATAGACTCTGGTACTCTCTGTTTGCCATTTGTTCCTTCCAATCAACAGACCGCTGATATATTGACCAAAAGCTTGGGAAGAACAACATTTGAATACTTGATCAGCAAGTTGGGCATGATTGACATCTATGCACCAACTTGAGGGGGGGTGTTGAAATATTTCTTATTTTAGTATTATTTATTTCCTTGTTTAAGAGTCATTATATTACTCCTAAAATAAAGGAGTTGACTTTGTATTTTTTCTCCTATAAAAGGAGCCCTTTTCTTCCTCATAATAATATAACAGATAATTATCACCCATATGCTTTTCTTCCCTTCTGCTGCTGCAACTTAAAGATTTTCCTTGATGAACCTTTTGCATTCATTGATGTCATCGCTTGTGTTTCCTGATTTCAGGATCGTTAAGAAGAGGAGCTGTAATAGCAGCAGTGTTAGCAATAGCTGCAATTATTATGCTTGTTCTCTCAGCCTCTTTTGCAGTCTACAAAAAATTGTCAAATCTAAAAAAAGGTTAACATTTCATATTGAAAATGAAATTATTCACACACTATAAATTGTTTGATTGTTAAATTTCTTATGTTGTTTTTCTTTTTCTTTATTCAGAAATAAATAATCGCGATCAAATTTCATCCTCCATAACAAAATCTAGTTTGAATTACAAATACGAAACGCTTGAGAAGGCGACAGATTATTTCAACTCTTCAAGAAAAATAGGGCAAGGAGGATCAGGTTCAATTTTCAAAGGTATTCTCCCTAATGGAAATGTTGTTGCAGTGAAGAGATTGGTATTCAATAATAGGCAGTGGGTGGATGAGTTCTTCAATGAAGTAGATTTGATCAGTGGAATTGAACACAAAAACCTTGTCAAACTATTAGGTTGTAGCATATTGAAGGACCTGAGAGCCTACTTGTATATGAGTAATTACCCAACAAGAGTTTAGATCAATTTATCTTTGGTAAGTTCTATCTTAACACTTACATTACATAAGATGAAAACAAATTATCGACACGTCATAAGCTATTTCTATAAATCCTCGCAAATTGTATCACAAATGTTTATGTAAGTAGTAGCTAGATAGATACCGACAGGTCAATATGTTAGCAGATAGAGATGGGTCGATAGATAAAGTTTGGGGATTGTGGAAAATAAATCTTTGTTTTCCTTTCCAGAGAAGAGCAGAACTCAAATTCTAAATAGGAAGCAGAGGTTTAACATCATTCATGGAACAGCAGAAGGGCTTGCTTATCTTCATCAAGGTTCTATTAAAAGAATCATTCATAGAGATATCAAAAGCAGCAATGTTCTTCTGGATGATAATCTCTCTCCGAAGATTGCAGATTTCGGTCTTGCGCGATGTTTTGCTACTGATAAAACACATTTGAATACTGGAATTTCTGGAACACTGTAAGTCCTTGGCTTTAGGTAGGTCATAATCATATGATATTATGCATGTAACTAACTGTACTTATAGATTGTGCAAATCAACAAGAAGTCAAAAACTATACCAAATTAAAAATATATTATTAAGTCCTATTAACAGTCACATTTTCATACTTGGAGCAGTGGTTACATGGCTCCGGAGTACCTAATTCGAGGACAGCTTACAGATAAAGCCGATGTCTATAGTTTTGGAGTACTTGTTCTTGAGATTGTATGTGGCAGAAGGAATAATGTCATCAGAGAGGACTCTGGATCACTTCTACAAACTGTAAGACTTTAAAACATGAAACTGGATTGGTTAATATTTATCCTTATAAAATTGAAAATATGTTATTTTTCCACTAAAATTTATTACTTTTTTGTCCAAATATACCTTATGGAATCAAAACTTTATGCTTGTTATTCTCTTTGTTCCACAATATAAGTAACTTCAGAAAATAAAATTGTCGATTATATAAGTCGTCTTACACTCTCATCAGAGAAGTATCAAATATACCTAACTACATTTCTTAATATGTGTGTCGTTTGCTCTAGTGACTTATATTAGAGGACCAAGAGAGTGATATAAATTGTCTTTTTGGCACCAGGTCTGGAAACATTGCCGATCAAACACATTAGTTGAGACTATCGATTCTAGCTTGGGAGATGATATTCCAGAAGCTGAGGCATCAAGGGTGTTACACATTGGCTTGCTTTGCACACAAGCTTCTGCTTCTCTTAGACCATCCATGACTCAAGTTGTTAAAATGTTAAGTAATTCAGATTTAGATGTTCCTACATCAAATCAGCCACCATTTTTAACCAGTGCAATTTTAGACTCAGAAAGTTCCATTAGATCTTATAGTACAAACAGCTTTGTATCTAATGCTTTAAAAAAGATTGGAGTTTCATACAGTTATTCAGAGTCCACTTGTTCTCGCAATTCAGACAAGCCATCAAGAAGTGAAGAACCAACTACCCAAGCTTGATTATAAAATGTAATTATTGGTTTTATAGTAAAATGTAATTATTGACTAAAATGTAATTATTTAGTCAAGTGTTTATATTGTTTATAGTAAGAAAAACTGAAAGATTAATTAAATGTAAGACTTACCAAGTTAGAAAATTTAGCAAAATTGGTGTTACAAAGGACAATGTAATTAACAATCTAAATAGTATCATTTTTGTTATGAAATTGAATTTTCTTTCACAATTCAGATGCACGATGGATAAGAGCAAAAACAAATCAGAAAATGCATGGGGCTGAAATTATTATATTAATGACTTGATTAAGATAAAATTGGAGATTAATTTGGGAAATACTTGTAACTCTCACTATTTTCATTAATTTCTTGTTATTTCATAAGTTTTTAATTAGGTTTTAAATCTTAGATTAAGGATATATTCTAGTATAATTCTTGAGGGAATTGTTGGTAGGCTTTGAAATTAACATGAAAAGGGAATGGGGAGTGAAATGGTATAATTAGGATTTAGTTTGGGAAATAAGGAAAGTTGGATTAATGAAGGTTGGGGATATGTGATTTTGGACTGATTTTTTTATTATACCAATTACTCCTTAAACAAATTTTCCTATAATACTATTTATTATTGGTGTCATTAAAAATTTATATTATATTTATTATTTTGTTGGTGTCATTGAAATAGATAAACATAATTGATTGAATTTGCCATCAGATTAAACTCACAAACATTATATTTATATTTGTAATCAAAATCAAAATTTTATATAAAAAAAAAATATATCATTTATAATTTAGAAACGTTGACACAAGCAGAAAGACGGGCATGTCAGTCGGTTACTCCATAAAGAACCGGAAATAATTTTGTTGTGATTGTTGGGGTCTAAGGCGCCAACAACTAGTTGGGACCTTCTTCTATATTGATACTTTTGCATGCCTCTTTTGTTGAAAAAAAAACATATTTTCAAATGCACTACTAAATGGGATACTTATGTGTACATTACATAAGATGCAAGTTGAAACATTTTAATAGAATAGATAGATTACAAATCTAGGGAACTGTTCTTGAATCAAGAGATATATGTAAATATAAAAGTATATAAACCTTAAAATGTATGAACAAATGAGTGAATGCAAATTTATGAATTCCTCTAATATAACTGCTCCACTAATTAATGCAGCTGATTTATGAATATGAACTATTTCCTTTGAATATTCTTTCTTGAATTGGATTGAAAGCTCCACAAGTCACCTGCATTTAGATATAGCAATATGATTTTGTATTTTTACTTTAGCTATTACATCAAACATTTAGTTTCAATCGAAGAAAGTTTCAATTTACCTAAAAATCATGCAGATTGTGGACAAGTTCATCTTGGTATGCTTCATTTGACATCAATAACTTGAGGTCTGCATTGGTTACTCTCTATAAGAACATAAAACATTGAAGTCAGGTAATAGGTACAAAGCCAAAAAGAAAAATCAAAGCAAATGCATTATAGTTTTATTAGATTCATATATAAACACAAATAGCCTTGGATTAAGCTAGTTACCAAAGCAACCATTGAGGCAAGAGGCTCAATTAATTAAGCTTTTATTAGTAAGTATTTTAGGGAATTTAATTAGGAGGATATTCATAAATTATTCTGCAGAACTTTTCAAAGTTTTTTTGGGTGGTGTTAGATTTTTTTAGGTGGTGTTTTAGATTTTTCAAAGTTTAAAATAGCTTATTAATATTTTAAAAGTTATTTTTATAATTGTTCTTTCTAAATGTAACAAAACCATTGATTTTATATATATTTACAGGAAAATGCTAACCAATCCTCGGACACTGGTTAAACAATCAAATATAGTAGTATTACATTGCAAATTGTACGGTCAATGCTTCACAAGTCTACAAAATATTATTTTCAACTTAAAAATTTCTCTTTTTGCTTCCTTAAACATGTCCAAAGACACCGGTTAACATGACCCATATTTATATTACTTCGATAATTTAAATGGAAACGGGGAAGAGAGACAACTAGTTCTTAACCTTTTTCGTCCCAGCCAAAGCTTTGAATTTCCAGAATAGAGTCTCAAGTTCATCATCCTTTAGTTTATGACCATGCTGAAATAACACAAAATAACACATGAAGCACATTTAACAAACGGTTAATATACTTTTATTGCATATGAATGAAATGATGATTACCTCTTCAAGTCTTTTTCTTAATGCTTGGCGTCCGCTGCAACAATTGGTGTAAAATATTTGATGAAATGGATAAATCATGTCACAAAATAATTGAACAGTTACTAATGAAATTAACAATTAGCACAAAACTATGAGCAAAATATAAAATGTAATCTCACAGAATAATCAAATATATAAACCCTTGTGTTTGTTTGTTAAAAGAAGCTTTGTATCAATTATCAAATAGAAAAATGTTAAACCTAAAAGAAGAAGCTTCATAAAGTAAATTATGATGCCGGAGTGTAAATATATAAATTTAAGACATGCCTAAACTTGAAATAATAAAGGTAACTTTGTGTTTCTGTCAGCTTAACTCAAATTGCTTAACTCAAATTGTAAGGATATTGTATTATATAAGTAGAGGTCGGAGTTTGAATCTCAAATTCTCCACTTATTCACCTTTTAAAGGTGAAATTATAGTCACTAGGCTACTTGAACAAAAATAAAACAGTAACTCTGCAATCAAAAGTAAATTTTGTACACTTAAGATGTATATAGATTAAAAATAAATTGAGAAAGGAAACATTATTTTTTGTGACAATGATTTAATATTGAAACATGAGAAATGAAAACATTATAAACTTCTGTGTTATTTGGATTTTATTTATCCCATTATCTCATTTAAATCATTATAAAGTTCTTAACCTTGCCTAATAATAGTTAATTTGAAAAAGGCCAAATGACATACCTAAGTTTCCCCAATACAATACTAGCCTCAATGGATCTTTCAAGACCAATATCCTCAGGAGATATTATTTCATATGTGCCTTTGTGTTTTAACATGCCATCCTATATATAAAGCATAAAATTAAGTTAGAATTAAAAAATCACAAGACCAAAGGTTTTAACTAGAAAATATTAAACGAATTAAACTCTCACAATAGCTATATTGTCTATGTTTCTAAGTAAGGTTCAGCCACTGGTGTTAGGTGGCTTCATTTGGGGGCTAAACTGGGCTAAACTGGTTCAGCCACTGGGTTACAAAAGGAATGGATATGGATCCTCTCCTTCACTTAATTAGGCCTTTACTTTCTTTTGGTCTGATGCTTGGCTGGGCCAATAACCTTTGCGTAATAAGTTCAAACTCATAACAAATATGTTTTAATCGTCTTCTAAGTACAACTTAGATTATAAAAGGTTGCAAGGACATTTGATATGCTGAAGCCTGAAGTACTGGATCAACTCCGTAATTCCCAACTTAATGTGTGTGAATTCGATGTTACGTTCTTTAGGGAAAGAAAAAAAAAATTATACTCTTTAGGTCTTAACTAAAACACAATTGAAAGTTTCTTTTATATGTACTTTTTAATAAATATGGTAGCAAACATATTGATATCACAAACCTGATGAATGCCACTCTCATGAAGAAAAGCATTAGCACCAACAAGAGCCTTGTGCGGCTGTAAAAGCATGCCGGAGTACTCTTCAACCTATTAACAAAAATTGTGAAATTTAAATTGTAAAAAGGGAAATTCAAAGAGGGAATATTTGAAAATAACTAGAGTTTCAAATATGTAACCATTTTGCTTGTCCTTATTATGTGTCTTGTATTAATTCCTGTGTGTAGACCACCTAAGACATCACTACCCCTGCATGTCAAGGCCATTACAACCTTGAATGTATAAAAAAAAACAAGAGAGTGAGTTATATAGAACTAAATGTAATAATTTGTTCGGTTCAGATTGTTAGATCAACTTCGATTTAGATTTAATTAATGACGACTTTGGTTACGTCAATGTTACATATTCAAATACATTGGTGGTATTTCAACCACTTGAATATAGTCATATTTGTATGTGTATGTTTTTATAATGATTTGTCTCACGTCCAACTATGTTATTCACTAAAGTTAAATGGGAAACGAACATTCAAATGAACTTTGCCTAACAATGCATATTACTTTTTTCATGGAAATAAATTGTATAAAAAAAATTGAAAAATATTCATTAAAGAAGTTACAAGGATACTCCATGCCTAAAAAATTTAAAATAACAAAACTTGTTATTATTATTTATTTAAAAATAAAAAGTAGAAGATAAACTCACCTCTTCTAATGAGGCATTACCTGCCCTTTCACCAATACCATTAATTGTTACTTCTAATTGTCTTGCACCTGCGCGTGCACCCTGAAAGTAGATAATAAATAAGAAAAACGTTATGCTAACAAGTGTTTTTAGGACATTTATTAAGAATATTAAAAGTAGTAAATTTGTATTGGATTTAACAATTTTTTAATTTTTAAAAAGTTAAATTCATTATTTCAACATTCTTCAATACAACATTTCTATTTTATTTTCTCTTAACCAATGTCCTAAGGAGTTTCTTTAGCATTTATCATAGGTAAAAATCACTATTATACTTAAACTTTCTTTTATAGCCTCAAAAAATAAATATTTTATTCAAAAAAATTATATATAGTAAAGTGATGGTTAAATGGTACCTCTATGGTGTTAGCAGTAGCCAGTCCAAGATCATTATGACAATGGGTTGCAATGATAACATTTTCAATTCCAGGGGTATTCATTTTTATATCAGCAATAAGATTTCCATATTCAAATGGCATTGATATGCCAACAGTGTCAGGTATGACCACAGTGGTTGCCCCAGCTTTGATAACTTCTCCCAAAACTTGATAAAGGAATTCCTTCTCTGATCTGGTTCCACAATGCATTAGCATAAACACAATGTTTATTAATAGATTGTTTTAACACAGTTTTTTGTTTTTTAAAGCAAAAATGAAAGTGAATAGATATCTCAACTATGTTGGCAAGCCAAAATTTAATATACTTTTTATATATATGTATATATAGTTTATTGTTTAAATCTACAAAAAACGACTAAGTTTGATATGCTAGAACGCCGAATTGAGTATACAATTTTTCACTGTCAAGCATTTAGTGTGGGTGAATTTCGTTGCTAGATTTATTGTCCGATAATAGAAGGAGTGTTTCTATCGGTTATATTTTGGCCTTTTGGGATGTTGAAATTCAAAATATTTAATTTCTTTTAATTATTGGCCCTATAAGAATGGTTCTATTCTGAAAATTTATAATTCTTTTGTTTCTATCCTTTTGATTTATTTTTTTTCACTAAAATAGTTATCTTTTAGAACGTGTATGAGATGTTAAAAAAAAAATAAAAATATTACCAGCAACACAATCTTTTATATTATCTTTACAATACTTATTTATTAGTGTGTAAAATTTATATGGCTTTCATACAATATAGAGAGAATATTTTAAAGGAGTTTAGTCCTTTTAAATATGTTAGGGTTTTTCAAAACAATGTGTTAGGGTTTTTCAAAACATATTCACAATAGCAAAATTATGTTGTGTAACCTGGAAGCATCTTCAACACCAAACTGGATATCACAACAACCTAAACTCCGTGCAAACTTCACCGTTTCACGAGCAATCTTGAGAACTTGATCTTTCGTCTTTCTTAGTTTGTACTCCATGTGAATGGGACTAGTGGCTAGGAAAGTACAAATCCTTGGTCTTTTGGCATGTTTGACCGCCTCCCAAGTAATGGCAATGTCCTTCTCATTGCACCTACACATACCACCTATCACCGGAACATGTCCATCGTTATCAACATTGTTCCCAACTTCTTGAGCTATCATTTTGACAGCCATAAAGTCGTCATTGGAAGCAGAAGGGAAACCTGCCTCAATGACGTCAACACGTAGCTTTGCTAGGAGGTGCGCGATGTCAAGTTTCTCTTTGCAAGACATCGCGGCACCAGGGGATTGTTCACCATCGCGGAGGGTGGTGTCCAATATGCGGACATAGGTTGGTATAGGAATTTGGTTAGGAGTGTATAAAATGGTACCGTTTGTGCCATTAGGGGATTTAGAATTTGAAATAGGTTTACTTGCCATGAAAGATTAATATAATCAATGAAATGGAGAAGTTTTGAACTTTTATATCTATGAAGCATGCCCTGAATGTTTTATCTCTACTCATACATATTAAATGAATTAAGCAATTTCTACTTGCAAGTACCACTATTTTTCACAATATTATTATTATATTTAATAGATGTCGGATTTTATTATAATTTTTTATAAATTAAACAGAGGTTTTATCTTTTCATTATAATCTGTCAATTGCCCCTCTCTCTCTCTCTCTCTCTAGGTTCATTAAAGGTTAACACACGGTTGAAGTGTGAAAAACAACTATATTTTGCTTTGATTGATCAGACAATATTTTTTTGAGTTTGTCATAGGTTAATTTCATCAAATTAATATTATTTGAGATATATCTTGTAACTAAAAATAAGTTTATCTATTAGTTTGAGAATTTAACATTGATTCGCTACAAATCCTTTTGAATTGGTTCGGTGATGTTGACAATGGATCTGGAAGAGTGTACTTCTCTCAAAGTCTCAGATTCAATTCTTCTGGCTTCAAAGAATTCGCCTTTTTTGATGAATAAATGGAAACATTATTTTATTCATTTATGGCAAGGTTTTTTTTATGTTTGGTCTTAACCAAGAACGATCAATATAAAATTTTATCTGAACATTCATTTAAGCTTTTAGGCTATTTTTTAAATGTGTGGGTAAATCGTTCAGTGGTGCGGAGTCAAATGCTGCAAAATACATTCTTAATAGAAATTTTTAGCAAAAAACTTGATATAATAGTTCCAATTATTCCTCTGATTAGATCATTGGCTAAAGCAAAATTTTGTAATGTATTACGGCATCCTATTAGTAAGCCGGTCTAGCCCGATTCATCCGATTTTGATATTATTGACTGATTTTGGTGTGTTAGTTTGATTTCTTATGAAAACATTGATTTCCTACATTATAGGAGTCTAGCCTAGACCGAACCCTTATATATTAGGATCAATTTTCTACTCTTTTTTTTCTCCTGAAAATAACATGTTAGATCAAACGGTATTTTTAAAAGATCGTATCATAAGAAAGAAAATAAAAGTCATTTTCTATGTATAGATTTAAAGAACTTTTCAAAGAGTCGTTGAGATAAGATTTTATAACCAAGTACGAGACATTTCATAAATTTGTCAGTTGTAAGTGAAATTCATTTGGTAGGTCCTACAATATTTGAGAATTTTTTAAAATGTAATAAGTTTAAAATAAACACTATAAGCTACTAAAAATTATAATAAGCTCATAAATAAAAGAATATTTCAATTATTTTGTAGGTCTCTAAACTATTTGAGAATTTTTAAATAGGTTTCTAAACTAAAAAAAATGTAATCAAATATCTAATCTATTTATTCCGGACCCAACCTCAAGATTTAACGGTCCAATAGTGACCCAGCAAAGGCCCCACGACGACCCACTTATTCTAGATCTGCAGACAGACACAACGCCTCTTGAAGGCACTCGAACAACATAATATGGGCTCATTAGAGCACGGAACGGGGTCTCATGACGACCTCACCTATCATCTTATCATTCAACGGTCATTACCGGTCTCCAATGTCTATATAAGTGTGGCACCTGTTCCACGCCAGGTACATAATCCTTCTATGCAAACTTATTACTAAACTTTGAACATTTTTTTTTCTCTTGAGCAAATACTAACGTAAGCGTGGAAGTGTGTGTCTGTTTTGCAGGTACTGCCGTCTCTCGCCTTAACCATCACCAAAAAGCTCATCGGTAACAGTAATTGTCATCGGAACATCTTCTTGACGGTTTCAGCTCCCCTTCGCATGAGTATCGCAACTGATTCATCCATAAACTCTGTTTTCAGACAAATCACTATTATACCTTTTTATTTAGGTCCTTCAGTTACTTTCCATTAGACAACTCTTAGTCAAAAATATGTAATAGAAAATCTTAATTACATATAATTCAGGACCTAATTAATCTTTTTGTGTTTAGGGATGTAATTGAAAATCTTGAAATAGTTTAGGAACTAACAATGTATATACGAGTAGTGATATTTGAACAACCATGTGGGACAACTTATGTGACAACTTTATTTTTCCCTCTTTTCATTGGTCAAAATCAATGGAGAGAAAAAAAGGAAGAGAGAGAATAAGAGTGTAACGTGAGTATGAGAGAAAAAGTTGTTATAAAATGGTTGTACAAATATCATTTCTCTGTATATATTTTATATATATATATATATATATATATATATATATATATATATATATAAAGAGTTGTTAACTTACTTCTATTTAAAAATATGAAGAATAAGTTAGCAAACTTACTCCCAATCCCAAATACCTTTGACAAAAAAAACTACTTTCTATCATTTTGAGCTGGTATTTACTAAAGGTTAATTTTTGAATTTTGTTTTTAACACTCATAAATCTTTTCTTAATTTCTGTAAACATTTCTCAATTCTGTTGTAATTTATTATTTTTTATACTAAATATCCATTCTTTTTTCCCTCTTTTCCCCGCCATCGTTCATCTCAACTTGATTTCTTGGCTACAAAGTAGTATTCAATATATCCACCTGAATCACTACCAATTTTCATGCATTTGAACATCGATCTTTCCAAGCTATGACCCCAAATTGCTCATATTCATAGTATGATAGTAATAGGAAATGTAAATACTAAGTGGAGAAAGACATGTGGAGTGGTCTTACATTGAGCTGTTCTTTCATTTGGCATTACATGTGGCACTCTTTTCGACGAACGTATGAACCAATCACAACAGAACAAAGGCTATTAACTCATCCAGAGTTAGAAGTTTATTCAGTTTCCACAAAATTTGCAACTCATATAACTGATGTAAAGGAATATTACAGCCATTGTGGTGAAATCATGAAATAATTGTTTAATTGGAAACAAAATTTAACTGTTTTCTGCTGATCTCACACAAAACTACTGTAAAAGAAGAAGAAAAAAAATAAAAACAGCTTCTTGATACAAGTTACAGTTCAGTTTGTACCCAAATCCGCATTGTTTCATAATGCATATAGCATCTGACATAACTTAATTCACCTATTCGCAGCAAAACTTGTCTTAATTCAACCAACATATATCAAGTCTCGTCGTTCTTCTTACTTTTCTTCTTTCTAGAAGCAAAGCTGCTGGGTCCAACTTCTATTGACAGTCTTTTTGTTCTGCTGGGTATAAGGAAAAAGAAACTCAACACATAAATTTGGCAATATGGAAAACTAGGTATTACTTTTGATTAGTCCTAATGTTTGGAAACTAGTAATTTCATGCTGAGGTAAAATACCTTGAGGATAACTCTTCTGACTCCTTGCAATCCACATCAACATCACCATCTACAAAAAAAAATGTCATCTGCTCTATTAATTTTCTCGTACAAGTAAAAATAGAAACCATGTAATATATCACTAATCTCACTCACAATTGTGATAAGGAATAAAGAAATAATATGAACATGTGAATAGTAAAACTTTACCAAAGTTAACATGGTTCGTTGTGCTAAGTCTAATCCTCAAATCAGAGGAGAAGATAAGAAATAACTATAGCAGTTATATTTTGTCAGCTATGGTGTGCCTATGTTTAGGAATAAAATAGGGAAAGACAAGGAGATCCCAAGACTCTCGAATTTCTTGGAGGAAACTGCTCTATCTATCTTTGATTTTCATCTAACTTATCTCTAGTAACTATATATAAACCGGATTTCCCATTTTGTGTAATTTTAAATAATAGGAGTTTAGGACAGAGGCAGAGATTGGGTTGGGGAGAGATAGGCTCTCAAATTCCTAGTGGTTACTACTACTAGCAGTTACAATTATCCATCTCTCTATTGTATTTCCTTTTCTCCCTTTGTAACCAATCTCTGTTGGAAGATAATTCCTAGAATTTGAACAGTAAAATTTAGAAGTATTATTAGGTAAATCAAAGTAGTTTCATGCCGGTTCTACCAAACTATTAGTACTTTCTATTAGAACAGCAAAATCAATCACTGAAATTTTCACTAGTGTCCTTCTACCTTTGTTATAACAATTATAATCTGTTAACAAAAAACAAGCTAAGCGATAGCATTTAGCTGTTTATGTTTCTGATCAATATTTAGATGTTAAGTATTGATTCCTGTTTTCTTCTCGTGTCTTCTTTATAAACTTGGGTAAGTATTTATTTATCAGTATAAGTAGCATCTTATAACTGGCTCTAAGCTATTGAATTGACTTTACAAGTTATCTTAACACTAAATCTCACTTGAGTTGAAAGAAAATGTGTTATGAGAGTAAACATACCAATTACATCCCCTTCTTCAGCTTCCTGTTCTGACTCTGAACCTGACCCTGAATCTGAACACCATCGATCTCCTCCATCATCGTTGTCCCAGCGTTCTCCAGCAGGAGGCATCCAGAAGTCTTCCTCTTCTGTCTCACTTTCCTCATTAGAAGACTTCCTAACTTCAGAAATAAGTTCTTCAACTCTCTTATCTTTCTTCTTCTTTGTCTTCTTTTTCTTCTTGTTCTTCTGCTTGTTCTTCTTCTTCATTTCAGCTTTAGTTCCACAATCTACAGTTTGCTGCTCTTGTAAGCTCTCGCCATTTTCCATTCCTTCTTCCTGTTGCTCTGTTTATGAAACCTTTAATGCATAAGCTAATGAAGCTCCACAAAATACACATTCATTCATTATATAATCAACAAATGAATTTTCATTCTCTGCAATCATGTAGTTGTGGATCTCTAACGTCTAGATGAAGACCAGATACCCATATTTCAATATGTATTTTTAAAACAATTCGATGAAGTCAAAATAGTCTAACAACCAACCGTTGAGATCCCTTGACTGTGTGAGCGGGTGTTTAGCCCAACCGAGGAGAACCGGGTCCATCCACTAATACTAGTAGGGAAACTGAGGCTTGTCATTTCATTTAAGCACCGACATTATTTCAAACAAAAAATTGGGTGAATCATAATTTTGGTCCTCCAGATTGTAACGGATGGACAATTTAGTCTCTTCCAAATTCACAAAATGACAAATTGTACATACGATTGAAGGTTGTCAGCTATGAAGCACAAACACTCCTCGGATTAGCCGTGTGCCTGATACCAACACAACAAAGACGCGTATAATTGCACTGAATTATGTGATTTTGTCAAATTATTAGCGGTGTCGGCGTGTCAGTGTCCGTATCCGTGCTTCATAGGTTGTCAGTCAATTAAGTCTTTCTTATCTAACAAGATCATATATGTTTAGTTTTAAAGCACGCTTCTAGAAATCAATTAAAAACTTCCATGGTTATCTAAAGCTTCCTAATGAAACTAGATTGAAAAACGATGTCAATCTTCAAATATAGAGGGCCTATTTGGATTGACTTATTTGAGTTTATCTACTAACATTATTACTTGTGAAACTGTTTGCAAAAAATTATGAAAACAACTTATCACATGCCTGTAAGCTGTTTTCAGTTTATGCAAACAGCTTCTACAAAAACAGCTTAACTATACCTTATCATCTGTTATAGAAATATAGGCCTGTTTGGATAAGCTGCTTATTTTCATCTTATCGCACAAGCTCTTATTACAATAAGCACTTATCCCCCTAAGCTATTTTTATAGAAAAAGATAAAATAAACTTAAATTGTTTAAATATATGCAATAAGCTGCTTTTATAAGCTAAACTGAAAAACTTGTGAAAATAAGACGAAAAACTTTTCATAAGTTCTCCCGAACAGTCTCACAAAACTTATGTCAGTGGATAAGCTCAAATAAGCCAATCCAAACAGTAGTTAATACTTGATACATAAGTTGTTTATCGACATTGCTGGATGACCAAGGGCTCGTTATATAAAACAGCTTATGCAAACAAATAAGTTTTTATGTATTATTAATAAGTTTTTATGGTAGTTTATGAAAAAACAGTTTATGAAGATACGATTTTCGTTAGTGAGAGCTTAAAAATTAAAATAAAAGCTTATTTATCTACATAAGCTATTTTTTATAAGCTCAAACCAAACGGGACCCAAATATCTCTAATCCCTACAATTTAAAGTACTAAGCATCATTCACCAAAAATTGAATCAATAAAAAGTAAAGAAAACTGACCTAATTTATTGAGAAATCTTTTCCCAGTCATATGCTTCCAGATATGTTCCTCTGACTTATTAACCTTATGACCAGTCAACTTACATATCAACTTCGAACTGCAAACACAAACAAACCAATAACCAACTTATTCGCAGTGCGGTTTGGATCGGTTTTGAGACGAAAACATAAAAGGGTAAAAAGAATGAAGAAATTACCGGCAAAGAGGATCTTGATTAAACATATTAAGAGGAGATTTATTATTAGCCAAAGCGAAATCAATGAGACCCAAACGACATTTTTTACTGTTGGAGTAAAATGGTATGTCTTTGGAGAGTACTTCGTGACCTGTCTCTACGCATTTCAATCGACCGTTTCCGATTTCCTTGAATTTCGGTGAACCTAATAGGTTACTTCCTTCTTTTTGCTTAACACTCTCCTCCGTCGTCGCCACCGTCGCCGCCGCCGTCGCCACCGTCGCCGCCGCCATCGCCTCCGCCATAACCTTCTTTACCGAGAAATATCTAAGTTTATATCGACTATGTTGTTGTGATGAGGGATGATGGTAGTAGCCAAGACCTAACTCTCTAACCTGAAGTCGATTGCAATATGCATTCAGTTTACTCATTTAACGGTGTCGTTTCATAATAGGCGATTTTCGTAAAAATAGACAATACCCTTTTTGGTCGTTAAAAATATGAAGAGTGCTTCCTTCAACAAAAAAAATAAAATATAAAAAGTGTTAGCAACACTCTATTTTGAACACTCTATCTAGCACTCACTCTTTTGTTGGGTGAAGTCAATCTAGGACCTACACTTTGGAAATAGAACTCACATAGTGGTGGGACATACATTGATTTCATCCTATAAAAGAGTGGGTGCTAGATAGAGTACTCAAAAGAGAATGTTGCTAGCTTTCCTCTAAAAATATAACTGATGTGGACATTTTCAACCAAATAATTTTTTAGTTTTAATTGGTCCTTCAATTTTCACTCACTTTTTGAAATTGATCATCCATTTTAAAATTATTTAGTTTTGGTTTATTTTTCTGATTTTTTTTTTAACTTAAAATTATGATATATGATATTGAAATTGTAGTGTTTAGTTTGTATCTCAGGTGATAGACAATCTATAATATATGCAAGTTATGGGGTTCGAACTCCGATCACAAAAAAAAATTAAAGTGTTTAGCGAGTTTTCGGTTAACTCTTGAGTATTAATTAATTTATATCATCAGGTTGTATGATACATCATTCAAAATATATCATATCATCATTTTTAAATTTAAAAATATGAAATATTGACCAAATCTCAGCAATTTTGAAATGGAGGGAGCAAACTTATTTCTTTGTAATTTGTTTGTTAAGAAGTCTCTTTTGTGGTTGAGCATAGGAAATATTTTGCTTGTGTGCTTGAGTATTTGAAGTTTCTTACTTGTGTACTTGAGCATTTGTATCAGATTGGATTATAGTGAAATCTCCTTCGAAGTGTAAGGGGGACTGGACTACTTCTGGATTGTGGAAGAAACCAGGATAATTGTTTTGCGTCTTTCTTTTATATCTCTCTCTATCTTTACTTTATGCGTTGCATTAGACTCTGAATATTGCTCCAGATTCTGAACTATCAAACTTTGGACTTTAAACTAAGTTTAAAAAGAAGAAAAAAGTTAACACAATTCAACCTCCTTCTTGTGTTTTTCTCACCTTCATAGTTATATTTTTATAGAAAGGAGAATATGAGAGGAAATAAATATGTTTTTTTTTACAAAGGAAATAAATATGTTTATTAATAAAATTAAAATTAAAAACAAATGAAAAATTATAAAATATTTGTATACATTTACACTATATACTATGATTAATTTGTAGAGAAACCTCATATATGAAAATAAGATTAAAAAAATTACAAATCAAATATTATTAAATTTTTACAAGGTTAAATATTAAATATGTTTTTCATCTTTATAAAATTATAATTTTTTCTTTTAATCCTTAAATATATTTTTCATCTTTATAAAATTATAATTTTTTCTTTTAATCCTTATAAATATTTTCTTCAAATATCGGACCTCCAAAAAAATATCCGACGTCAAATTTAGTCCTTAAATCATGTTTTGTGTTGAGTGAACAAACATAATTCACAATCAACAACTTACCAAATGGATGTTTTATGTTTACACATATAAAATACTTGTTTTCTTATAAAAATTAAATTAAACATATTTAAGGGACTAAAACAAATATTCAATTTAGAAATTATGCTGCTGAATGGTTAAAAAGATAAATAATAAAAAGAACAATAATAGATTTCATTCAATAATGGTAAAATTATTTAATTGAATAAAGTTAAGTGTGCTTAATAATATAATATAAAAATAAAAGTAAGATAATATAAATAATAACTTTTGTTGGCTTATTTCATTTTACTACCACCATCTTAAAATACAAAATCATAACCATAAAACTCGTAAAAATATAGAATGAAAAAAAAAATTAAATTATTGGGTTTCAACAAAATAACCAAATAACAACACATAAAATTTTCAAGTACAATCTTATGGATACATCACTCAAGCACATGCACATATGTTGTGTTTATTACACCATGATATATCGGGAAACGGACACATATCATCTGGACAATCATAATTTTGAGTACAATAAGTAACCGCTGTAAGAAAAAGAAAAAAAAAAAGAGAAAATAAAAGGATATAAGTAAAATGGGATAAATCATTATGTAGAAAGTAACTAACAAAGTTTGTGAAGGAGAAAAAATGACTTACCGTCAACATTCATCGCAATAAGATATATAACAAGAATGATAATCAAACCATAAATAAACTTGACTATTTCAACCATATTTTTTCCGTATACATACAAGAAATATAATATGACTTTATCATTTTATAATTTATAAAGTTCATCCGCTGCTTAAGTACATTAAATAGTTTTTAGCACTTATAGACATGTAAACAACTTCCTAAAATAATAATGATAATGTTTCTTAAATATAGAGTTTGTCTTCTCAGCACACTTAGTAAAGAGGCAAAATAAAAACTCCAATCATAACAATTTATTCTTATTTTACCGAGTTTTTATTATTTTATAACCTTTCATGACTAAAACGGAAAAATTAGGATTGTTTTAAGGTTTTTCTCTGATAGGGTTTTGAACTCTATGCCTAGTGTAAACTCTTTGTATTTTTACATATCTTTGTTATATAAAACTTGAATTAAATCAGGTACCACATAATGATTTTATAAATAGAACCCTTTTATTGATGCAAAATACACTTCTTTTCACAATTCATTTCAAAAACCTTAGCCTCTACGTAGGTCCTAAATCGCTTTTTCTCTCTAGCACTTTGAATGGAAGAATTTTGTTCGTGTGGACTGTGTAGAGGTGTTGTCATTCGAGAGGCGCTCAAAATCCATTCTTGATGCATTGTCGTTTGATAGGTGCTCGTACACGGTTAATTGTGAAGGTGAGAAAAAACACAAGAATGAGGCTGAATTGTGTTGGTTTTTTCTAAAAATCTTTTTCTACGTTGATAACAAAACAGAGCAAGCAAAGAGAAACACACACACACACACACAGAATAGCAACACAAAAAATTGTTCTGGTTCACCTCACAGTCTGAGGTTAGTCGAATCCCTTTCACTTTCAAGGGATTTTCGACTATAATCATACAAGATTACAATTATTTAGACACACAAGTTTAGTATTTCCTTGTCCCACATTTAAGGACTTGTACAATCAAAGTTTACAAATGATGCTGACAGTGTTTACACTTTGATGCTCAGAGAGAGGTAATCTAACTTAAAGCTCAATAGACTTTTGACACTTAAGAAATATTATGATTAAAAGTTTAGTAAGAATTTTTCTACATGTTTGTGTGCTATAAAATCTGACAGTTTTGGCACACTTAAATTTTGTGAAGTCTCTTATATTCTTCAAACGTTCAAGGTCCATAAATAGGAGAAGAGAATAGAGACGTTTGAAGAAGTGCTAACACATTAAATCTTCCTTGAGAAGCTTTGTCAACACATTAAATCCGTACCAACTTAGCAAAGCTCACGGGATAAAAATTATATAATTTTATAATATAGATATAATAAACTTATAAAATAAACAACTTAGATATAAATTGATACTATACAAGTAGAAAATGATAGATTGACACGGCTTGTAAATATAAAGGCAGAAGAAACATTTGACATGTTTCGAATTTGAATTTACACAAGAAACGTGAAATTCCCATTGTCCTATCATCCCACCACAAAGTCTAAAAATAAGAAAGAAAACTAAAGAGCCTCTCCTTTTACTTTGCTTTGCTTTGTCTCCCTAAGTGCTGCAACTTTCCAAATTTTCAAAAAGCTTATTATTCGAATCTTCAATTATTGATCATTAGCGTATACACCATTCAAGATTCTCTATCTTACACGTAAATAAATAACTTCACGCACTAACCCAAAACATTCAAACGACGCCGTATAATGAATGTTTTAGTCTTTATCTTCATCACTTTCACAATTTTTTTCGGGTATCTTCAACATTGTGAAAACTCTCGCTATCACTTCACTAGTCGTTTTCAGTGCATGGAACATTTTCCGAATCTCGTCCGTTACACGAAACACAAACTCTTTTGTTTTCTTTGCTTTTGTTGGTTAATTTGTTGATTGATTCTGTTACATGTCTGCTTCCTTTGTAAATTGTCGAATCATATCAATGATTGTTTCTACATTTTATATTTTTTCTTTTCCTTTCTCTAAATTGAACTATACTTTGTTTTGTGTAGTCTTTTCATGAAAAGAATCTTGTTGCTGACACTTCATATTGAAGGTTTGTCTGGTGTTTGACATGTGTCGTTGTCCGCCACCGATGAGTGTGGTTATATTTAATGATGTCTATTTATCTTAGAGTATGCCTAGTTAAGGAAACAAATATAGCAATAATGTCTTGAAACATATGTTAATATTGTGTCTTGTATCCGTGTCTGTATTAGTTCAAGTTGCTTGTAGTTGAAGCCATTAGAAGCTATAGCTTGACAATGTTGTGTTACTTAAATTGGTGGATTTTGTATTGACTATTGAGGAGTCGTGTTGTGTGTTGAAAAATTACTTTTAAATGCGTGGAAAAGATTGAGAAGTTGTTTGGAAAGTGGAAACTAGAACCTTGAAGACGATACCTTAACTCGTTTTTATTTATAGCTTTTGGAACTGGTGTTTATTTGCAACTTTTCATGTTATTTGATTTTGTTTATTTAGTACTTGAACAAAGATAAGATTGGTTTGGTTTTATTTTTTATTTTTTTTTATAAGGAAGAGCGAGTTGATATGGGGGGACGAAGTTCTAAGGAAGAAAGCTGGAGGCAGAATTCAAATTCTTGGAGGGAATATATCGATCCACAATCAAGTTATGGTCAGGGGAGTTATGCTTATGAATATGATCCACATCCCTCTTATTCTTCCTCGCAGCTGTATTATAACCCGCCTCCTCAAAGTTATTATGGTGCTGGTGAACTTTATGAGAGTCGCAGAGTGGCCCTTGATGATGGTACAAAGTTACAAAGGAAATACTCAAGAATTGCAGATAATTATAATTCCATAGATGAGGTAAGATATTCTAATTTGGTAGAGCTTTGTCGAGAAATATATATTTAATCCTTATGATAACTTTGCGGATATTAGTTGCCTTATGTAAATGACCACATGTTCATCTTGCTTCAACATGCAGTTAAAGTATGTTAATTTGAGTTCTCTGAAAAGAAAGATATATTTAGTTAACTATTTTGCAATTTTATAACAACAAATCTAGCATTATAGCTACGTCAGAGTGTATTTTTCATGTGATTATTAGATATAATTTGTGTTGTGCGTTGAATGTTGATATTGTCTTGTTATTTTCCGATTCCTTTCTCACTGTATTTTGGTGCTCGTCTTCATATTTGATACTTTGTTACTGTTTTAACTAGAAACATTTATATCATTGACTATATTGCAGGTTACTGATGCTCTTGGACGTGCAGGCCTTGAATCTTCCAATCTTATTGTTGGTGTTGATTTCACAAAGAGCAATGAGTGGACAGGTTAGTATTTACCACATTAATTTTCTCGCTAAAGTTAGAATTTACGCAGTATGTTATAGTGAAAATGTTTAACTTGGTTTTGATTTTAGGGAAGAATTCATTTAACAGACAAAGCTTGCACCATACTGGGAGTGATCCAAATCCCTATGAAGAAGCAATATCAATTATTGGGAAAACCATGGCAGAATTCGATGACGATAACTTGATACCTTGTTTTGGATTTGGAGATGGTATGTATCTCATAAACTTCAAATAATTTAACATTATAGAATTTATTTTTCCCAAAGTTTAGAGCTGTTGTAAGAATTATGTGATATTGTGGCAGCATCAACACATGATCAAGATGTATTCAGTTTCTATCCTGATGGAAGTTTTTGCAATGGATTTGAAGACGTGCTGAGTCGGTATAGAGAAATTGTTCCTCATCTTCGACTTGCAGGTTACCCTTTCACAAAAACTTTCTTGTTCCTAGGTATATTCTACTTATTCATGTCATTGTTAAAAGAACATTGGTGCTTACTATTTTCAGGTCCTACCTCATTTGGGCCAATAGTTGAAATGGCCATGACAATTGTTGAGCAGAGTGGGGGTCAGTACCATGTTTTGGTGATAATAGCAGATGGCCAGGTCTTCTTTCAACTCGATTTCCTTTGCAACATTTATTTTATTTTTAATCTGTCTACGATTCGTACCATGTTAAAGTATTGTCTTTAGTCATAGGTAACTTGGCTAAGAACTCATATTTCTTCCGAATTTGAATTACTTCATATTTCGACTTTATGCATGAATGCTCATTAAACCAATAAAGGTTTGAAAAACTAGCACTGCTGCTGCAAAAGAGTAAAAGATACCAATTTCCCCTCAAATAAATTGTCTATGCGAAACATTTTTTATTTGCATATGTATTCGTCAACGGTTAAACAGTTTCTGGTAGGTTTAACCATATATAATGGTTAAAGGCATTGGTTAATTTATGTGTTCGGTTCAATCAATGTTTTCATGGTGGATCCTTTTTTAATCAGCAGTAGTTTATAAACATATCTTTTGTGGTTCGGTCGTGCTGCAATTTCATAGCTTATCACAGCTGCCTTGAAAAACTATGTGTCTTTCATATGGAGTTGCTATTATGTTTTACCATGAAGTTAAACAGTATACTCACCCGACATCTACAATGGTCGATGCAGGTAACGAGAAGTGTTGACACTGAGTATGGAAAACCAAGTCCACAGGAACAGAAGACTATGGATGCCATTGTTCGGGCCAGGTGGGTGACTCTCATGTAGTTTTTGCTTGAGAAAGTTTGTTTCTTTTGAAATATCATATCTTATATGCCTTCTCTATCACAGTAAGCTTCCTCTTTCAATCATATTGGTTGGTGTTGGAGATGGACCATGGGACATGATGAAAGAATTTGACGATAATATTCCAGCTCGGGCCTTCGATAATTTCCAGGTTTGTGATGAGAGACACACAGAACTTCCTTTAAATCTTGTTCAAATGACATTACTTGTCGAAATTGATCCACTGAATCATTGCGAATTTCCCTTTGTTCCCTTTAGTTTGTGAATTTCACGGAGATTATGTCAAAGAATATCCCTTCTTCACGAAAAGAAGCAGCATTTGCACTTGCAGCATTGATGGAAATTCCTTCTCAGTATAAGGCAGCAATAGAGCTTAGTCTATTGGGGTATGTATTTTGGTTCCTTACCGATCGCATTAGTTTTATTTTTTAATTCGTATTTTCGAGGAAGTTGTTTCATCTCATGCCATTTATGCATATTGTTATACTTTTGTAGCAAAAAGGATGTCAATGCTTCTCAAAGAGTTCCCTTACCACCCCCATCTATGGGAACTTCAAAGCCTTCTCATGCAGCTAGGTTTGAGCCAATTATCCCTCCCCAGTATTGTAACAGTCTTCCAATGAGAACAGCTCCTTCTGCCCCAAGTTCGACTTATGACAATCAAGTACAAATTCTTTAATATAATTAGCTCTTGTTGTTTTCATAATTTTGTGTTTTTTTTTATCACTATCTTTGGAGAACATGGTTTTGAATACATGAAATTGCCTGAATATGAAGCACGGACACTCTTCGGATTAGGCGTGTCCGACACCGACACTTGTAATTACACTGAATTATGTGATTTTTTCAAATTATTAGTTGTGTTGGCGTGTCAGTGTCTCTGTCGTGTCCGGTGTCCGTGTCTGTATCCATGCTTCACTTATTTGTCATGTTTATGCAATTTAGCTGCTATTCATTATTATCTTCAAATGCTTTAGAAGGGAAATTATATTATCTATCCACATTGCTTATTATAAAGTTCCTTTTATTGATTGGTGATACGAAAAGCAAAGTTTGTGATCCAGCGTGATCACACAGGTACAGACGGTTGGGTCTCGTAACCATAACAATCCTTATTCGTAGTAGAAAAGAGGGTGTGCATAGTGTTTTGGGTTCTTGTAAGATTGAGCCTCTTATTGGGCTTCTGCTCGGTAGTAATATTATGCACATTTGAAAATTACTCTTCTCACTTACGAAATTGCTAATTCACTATATCAGCGGCAGTTAACTCGGCATTTTTCAGCGGTGCCGCTGGCACGTTTAAGATTGGTTCAATCATTTTTTAAGTCGGTTCAACCAATCTTAAAAGTGTCGGTGACAGTTAACTGCTTAAGAAAAATGCCGAACAACAACATTTATCCAAGTCATGTTGAGTTATTGTGTTTGTTGATCTAAATATTATATGTTAAGTATGGCAGTAGCTATGCCATCATTATGAAAACACATTGTGCTTGTGAAAGATGAAAAACTCTGATCTCATTAACTGAATTTAAAGAGGTACAATGAGGTTTTATATAGGTAGATACCTCTCTAACTACCAAACCTAACTAAAATCAGAAACAGTTACAGACAGATATGCCAATGTGAGCTAGTTAAGCCTAAGCTAATTAGTAACTTCATCCTCTATGATTGATACCTACCATTTTGAAATCCTCACAACAAAATAATTGATTTCGTGAACATTCTTGTATAAGAAATCAAATAATGTATAAATCATTTTGTGTAAAATATTTCATCATTTGATCCACTAAATTCATATTCATCCAATCCATCCACTACAAAATCCATCCTATCGATCAACTTAAAAATATGGATGAATCCAATCCATCCAACTTATTTTAAAGATTCAATAGATTGTTGTTTATTATTTATTTTTAATCCAATGGACCACTGTTGCCTCTTGAATAGAGGTCATATATATATATATATATATATATATATATATATTTGAAAACTCGGTATCCAATCCAAGAATCGACTAATCTGAAGGGACCAATCCCAAGGTCCTCTATATTTATCTAAATAAAAGAAAGAAAAATTCTTTTACTCTTGCCTAGGCACACTTTGTTGAGATTTTGTGACATAATTGAGTCATTATACAACCAACATAATATTAAATGAGCTATTTATTTCAGATGAGAAATGATAGGACCTCTAATTAACATCCTAAAATAATTTCATTGTTTAGTTTCTCTTTTTATTGTTCAATTCAATAGCAATGAATTTATGTTTCCAAATGTGGTTGTAAATTGTAATGTCAATTTGATTAATTGAGTTGATCTTATCCAGCTTTGTCCTATTTGTTTGACTAATACAAAAGACATGGCCTTTGGATGTGGACATCAGGTAAATGCAACTTTTTTTCTTTCTTTTTCCATTGCAAAATAATAAAAAAAATACATCCAATGAGATATGTTATTTGATATTTTTGTTTTATGCTTTTTTGAAGACATGTTGTGAATGTGGAAAAGAGCTTAAGTCATGCCCTATCTGCAGAAGCTGCATTAACACTAGAATTAAGCTTTACTAAGCTTATTGTTTTTGTTGTTCATTCATGTACATGTTTTGAATGTACTCTTGAATTGTAAAAACTAAATTCATATGTTATTGAATGTTTTTAATGTTGATGTAACTCAATGACATATTTTTTATTGAGATTTGAGTAGTAGCTCAAATGACATATCATTAAATTGGTCTATATCTTAGTAAGTCATTCTCAAATTAGTTTTTCACTCTATTAATATTTCAAACTAGTCTCTGTTTTTGTCAAAAGTTTTTCAATTAAGTCTTTGTCTTTATGTTTTGACATATGACGAGGGATCTAATTGAGAAACTTTTGACAAAGAGTGAAACTAATTTTAAATATTAATAGAGTCGAGAACTAATTTAAGAATGACTTACAAAAACAGAGACCAATTTAATAATTTACTCAATTATAAATAGTTATAGATTTATATATATTTTTTAAGATGCTCTACACAATATAAACTTTTAATTCATTAGCAAATTTTGTAAAATACGTAAATGATAAACAAGTTATTGAGAACTTGTCTAACACGTAGGCACTGTTTACTGCTCAGTCATTTTTTTTATCATATACCTATATTACAAAACCACCAAGATTATATAGTGTAAATGTATCTATGGAAACATTTAGTAAATTTGAAACCATTTTATATGACACTGAGGTGCCTCAAATTTATATCTTATAGATTATGTATATAATTTTCTATTTATTGTAACCAGTTTTTTTTAATTCCATTGACAAAAACAGGGTACATGATTTTGATTTATCATAAACCTGAATATATAATTTTTAGGATGTAGCTAGCAAGTGGTAAAAAAAAAAAAGAAGATGTTGCTCCCAAGTGATTTAAGAGGACAAATAAAGAAAAGTTAATATACTCAATCAAATACTTCTACTTTCTTAACAAATATATATTGGGAAATGCTAACAAGTATTTTAAGCTACCGGTTAAGAAGTCTAAAGAAAAATTTTGTCTTGAAAAATGTATATCAATATATTGAAACTTTAAAACGTAGTTTTTTCTATTTAAAATTTACCAATTATTTTTATTTTTGTATCCTTTACAAATACCTTTAGGACACTTGTTGGCAAGAACCATATATATTAAATAAATTCTCCTCTAAATTTTTTTTAATCAATTTTGTTTCGAAGTTATGTATTTCTTTTTGTTAATTATGTTATTAGTTGGTGCAAGATTAATTTTGTCGATGATTAATCTTGCTCAAGAAATCTATTTATAAAATCTCATATTTAACCATATTTTTATCATCTACCGAATATGGTATTTTATTTTGTACAATTTTTCGTTAAAACATCTCCTTAGCATTTTTGTTATTTTAGTGCTCAATTAGTCCCATAATATATCCTCCATATTTAAAAATTTTGTTTGTCTTAAATTATGTCACTGTTTAATATAAAGATTTGATTAATTGTATACCACAATTTTTCCAGCATCGATATCTCAGGTTACTATACATTAATCAGACATTCTACCTAACAGCTAATTAACAAATGTATTTTAGTACAAAAAAAGGTGTTTTTAGTAAATTCAACTTTCTCATGTGTCTATATTATCTTGAGTAACAGACAATGAAAGTGCCACAAATAAGATAGGTGCCTCTTCCTTGAAAATCATTGACAAAGAAATAATTGCAAAAGAAATAAGGAAAATATAACCGGTGCTATCATAGCACTACTTAAGACCTTTAAATAGTTATTTTTTATTAAAATATGTGTAATTAATACATTAAAATTAAAATATTTGATTTTTTTTGAAATAATTTCTTCTTTTAAGATTTTCATAAAATACTTCAGAAATACTCGTTAACAAAACCCGACCCAACAAAATTTTAAAAAAATGACTTGCTCATTAAGACAGAGTGAAACTTCCTAACTAGATAGGTACATAACTGAAATGAGAAATGAAGTAAATTTATCACATGAAGTAAAATATAAATATGTACACTCATTACTCAACAACCTCTTCATATTGCATTTAATACATTCAACAACTTCTTCATACTCACCTCTCCATTTCTATCCATCGAACTTTCCCTTCTTTTCTTTTCATCTCACATTTTTCATTACAAAACCTAACTCACAAAACCATATTTATCCACACTCATCAAGAAGGACAAGTTTTCTCATCTTTTGTAGTTTGTTTCTCAAGTTTTTTAGAAAACTTCTACCATGTCTTCCATTCAGATGGTATCTGCTAACAAATTTGGTTATCAAAAGCTAAGACATGAAGTTGTGTTAGATGATGAAAGAGTGATTCAAAGACCAAAGAATTATTTTAGGTTTAGAAGGATTCCTATGAGGAGAAGGTTTAGGTTGAAAATACCAAGCTTGAGAAGACTTTGGAGGAAGAAAACCAAGGTGGTATCTTCTATGAGAGTTTCTTGTGCTAAAGTGGTGAAGAGATTCAAAGATGGACAAGTTCATTTTGGTGATCTTTTTGCTGGAAACTACTTGTTCATGCAAGTCAATCCTTCTTCACTCAACTACCTTGGAAAAGAGATCTCTATTCCCAAAATTGCTTAATGCATGTCTTGTTTAATTGCTTTTGGTATGCACTTTCTGAAGAAATAAATATTTTGGTTTTCTTGTCTCTATATATATGTTTCATGTTATAAAGCCTGGCTAGTTTGCAACAAATGTTCATAATAACTATGCAAAATTTCCTTCATGTATATTTTCCTTCAAATTTACTCATATGATAGGGATCTAGTTTACTTGTATAGGGTCGGATCAGTTGATGAAGATTGGAATACTCATATTTTAACAACCATAAATCAGATTAAAAAAAAAAGTCTCATTTGATCTTCATCTGGTAGTTAAGATTCACCGATTGTGTGATTAATAAGTACTTTTCTTGACCTCAAAGAATTCAGATCCTTATGCTTGTAAACCAAAGATGTTTGCCTCTTGGTAATTGTAATTTACTGATCCACAACTAATAATAAATATAGTAGCAGTACTAGTAGTAAGTATAACATTAATTATTCACCCTGCCATTTCCAGAAGAGTTTACCTTGGTTACACAATATACTCCCTCACTCCCTTAGTATAAGAGTATTTTATGAAAAAATCACGGTATTAAAAAAAGTTGTTAAAGTAATAAATTTGTTTGAAAAACTTGTAACTATGGATAAATTACCATTTATTTATAAATGTATTCAATGTTGATTTTTGATATTCCAAAATAATTGGTAGTATTAATAAGGGGCTTAGTTGAAAAAAGAGTAAAGAATACAACTAGAAATTTGTAAATGATCTTATATTTAAAGACAAACATTTTTTTGCAAATAGCGTTATAATTAGAGCTATTTTCAAGTGTTCTATAAGGAAAGGAAATTCATTATAAAGAGTAAGGTTTCTTATTTTTCTAACCAAACAATTGAACTAAAGTGGTTAATAAGCTCCATTGAATGGACGGATTATTTAAAAGAATTTGAGTTCGATTTTTAGGTGGAACAATTTTTTATGTCTAACTTTATTTATCTCACGGTTGAAAAAAATAGTTTCTTCTTTTTCTTATTTATCTCACTATAACTTGTTCATCCCAAAATTGCTATTTTTTACTTTGTTCTCAAAAAATTATTGTCTTTTCTATATTTCTAGTATTTCTTCTTTCTTCTCCACTATTTTCAACTTAAGGTCATTTTTTCTACATTGTATCAAGAGCCTCATTGATCTTTACGGCTATGTGAGGTTAAAAATGCAGTGTAAAACTTTGAGGGTGAGAGAAAACCAACAAAAGAATCTTTTAAAAAAACTTTTAAACACTAAAAATGGCTTCTAATAGTAGTTCTTTAGCTCCACCTCATGTGTTTTCAAGAGAAAACTATAATTTGTGGGCTGTAAAACTGAAGACTTATTTGAGAGCTCAAAGTTTATGAGATGTGGTTGAAAAGGGTAGCATCCCACCACCTCTCCCAAACAACCTAACATTAGCTCAAATGAGAAATCACATTGATGAAGAGGCAAAAGAAGGTAGAGCCCTTGCCATAATACATGCATCTCTACATGATGATATTATTATCAAGATTTTGAATCTTCAAACTGCAAAAGATGCTTAGAACAATTTGAAGGAGGAGTAGGAGTACCAAGGAAGTGAAAGAACAATGAAAATTGAAGTGTTTGAACTTGAGAATAGAGTTTAAAGAACTAATAATGAAAGAAATTGAACCTATTAGAGAATTTTCTAACAAAATTTAAAAAGCTGTTAAACAAATCAAATTGTTGGGAGAAGATCTCAGTGATCAAAGAGTTGTGGAAATTTTTTTGGTGTGTCTTCCAGAGATGTTTGAAGTAAAAACTTCATCTCTTGAAGAAAATAAGAATTTTTCTGAAACCATTGTTGTAGAGCTTGATAATGCTTTTCAAGCTTATGAGAAAATAACATCTTTAAGGATAGAAGAAAATGTTGAAAGTGCTTTTTTGGCCAGCTACAAAGGCAAAAACCAAAGCTTTAAATTATTTAGGAAAAAGAAGTTTCCACCCTGTCCACATTGCAAAAATGATACTCATTTAGATAAGTTTTGTTGGTACAAACCAAGAGTTAAATGCAGAGTTTGTAATCAACTTGGTCATGTTGATAAAGTTTCCGAAAACTAAAGAAACCAACAGGAACGAGAAGCTCGAGTTCTTGAGTACCACCAAGAAAATGAGGAGCAATTATTTAAGTCTTATTGCTATTAATTTAGTTTGTAGTAGCAATGAAACATGGCTAATAGATAATGGATGCACCAATCATATGACTAACCCTGTTAGTTTTTCTTAAAGAACTTGATGAATCTTTTTACTACAAAGTTGTTATAGGCAATGGACAACATTTTAAGGTCAAAGACAAATGAGTTATGACTATTGAAACTCTTTCAGATATAAAATACATTTTTGATATTTTATTTTTGTCTTAGATACATCAAAGTCTTTTGAGTGTTGGACAAATGATGGAGAAAACCTATTCATTGCAATTTAAGGATATAAAATGCACTATTTTTTATCCTTATGGATCTAAATTAATGATTGTTCAAATGAGAGGCAAAAGCTTTTGCGTAGAGTGGAAGTAAACAACCTTGCGTATTTTTCTAAGTAAAGTCAAAGCAAATTTTCCGGCTCAAATAAAGGTAACTTTGTATGACATGTATGCTAGATGCAATATTGCTATGTTAGATACTACAAGATATACTAAAACTGATTTTTTTGAGGGGTGTTAAATTACCATGCAAGAGGAGAAAAAGATTATAAAGAAGATTGTTGGTTGTAATGTTGTTAGTCCCTCTATTTATGACTTTTTTTTAAAAATAAAAGTGAAGACCTCCCAGGTTATGCTGATAACGATTGTGCAAGAAATATAAGTGATGTAACGCCCGTTTATTTTATTTTTGGTAGAGTTTAGAGTCCTATTTAATTGATTTTAATATGAATTATGTTGATTGGTGTTGATTTTTGGTGTGCTATATTTTATTATATGATTTATTATGATAT
>Ga0228710_1002144_pt1 | contig 30829 bp, 21 predicted proteins | sample MedpolnodulmetaG_FD_177995 | JGI IMG/M metagenome (GOLD analysis project Ga0228710, IMG submission 177995) | Root nodule microbial communities from Medicago polymorpha collected in Santa Monica, California, United States - pink nodules | ecosystem: Host-associated > Plants > Roots > Nodule...
TAAAACTAAAAAAAAAAAAAAATAAAAAAGAAAAAAAAAAATATTTTTTATTAAAATTATTAATAAAAAAAAAAAAAAAAAAAGATTATTATTTACAACAAAAATGAATGATAAGACTATTATTATATTTATTATTATTATTTATCATTATTGGTTTTACCATCATTATTATTGCTACTATTATTATTTTCCCTTAAATAGGACATCCATTAGACATCAATGTCTAACTATTCCTACAAGTGTTACTGTAACAAATCCTCTCAAAAAAACAATTTGGTTTAGAATTACATTAAAAGAAGACTAAGCTTTTTAGAACCTTATTTTAACTATTATTACATTGAAGATGGTATGTGTTGACATAGTGACATGATTATTGTAATGCATTCATCATATTCAATTAGTTCATTCATTCTATGTGAATGTAGATTATAAACTATCATCAACTTATCTAAGAGCAATTGAAAATGATAGTGAAGATGGAGAAAAAGCAGATTCAGACCTTTCTAGAAATGTAATCCCACATAGCAAAAGAAATAATTCTTGCTCTTAGAGTTATATTGTTTTTTTGTTTTTGTTGAAGTAACTGATTTTATTAATCATAACGTGGCAATAAATCAATCTAAACTAAAGTCTCTTGACCAAGTTGCTACCTCTGCTTCATATGATAAACTTAAGGGAAATGCTTAATCTCGCGACACTTTATTTTACGATAAACTCACGACATTTATTTTGAGTGGAATGCTGCGTTTTGGCTTAGTAATCATCACACATGACACAGGTGCAAAAGCGGTTACTTACTCAATTACCTTCTTTTTTTTAAGAGATATTCCATGACTTTTATTGTTGGAATAGAAAATAAAAATATAGTTATTTTTAGTAAATTCTTAGATACCCTAAAGTTTGGTTGAGTATCGGTATCCTACAGGCAAAATTCTTTTAATTTTTTTTAAATATAAAAATATAATATGACATTGAATAATTGAATGATGTGTATATATCAAACTAGAATTCAAGATACAATTGTGTTCACCTTAACTTTTATGTATTGATGGTGTAAATTTTTTATTCATACGTTCAACAAATCACGCCAAAATATACACACACACATTTTAGGAATTTATCTAACAATGTGACGTCATATAGTGATTTAATAGCATGTAAGTGTAAAAAGAATTACACTTTAAATGTATACAAATTAGACATATTTTGACTTAATTGCATGCTTAAACTCTTATGTTTATTTTAAGTTTTAAGTGGTCCAAAACGTTACTCACATTAGAATAAGTTACTCCCTTTTACGGCATGATATTGAGTTTAATAAAACAAAGAATTAAAAAATTGTATTAAAACTGAATTTCTAAATAAGTTAAATTTCATCACTCATATTGTCAACCTCAATCTTTAAACGGTCAAGTGAAGAAAGAGATTAACTTATTTCAATATGAGTAACATTTTCAATCAACTTAAAACTTTTAAAATATAAGGGACCAACTTAAAACTTAAAATAAACGTCAGAAACCAAACATGTCATTAAGCCAAAATTAAACTAAAAAATAACATAACAAACTTGTAAAAATTGAATGTGTTGTAAAACACACTCAAATACGCTCACACATATTGAATGTTAGTGTGCATTAAAAAAAAATTGAAAGCTAGTAGTCTATACATGTTAAAAGTACGCTCGGGATAAATTCGTGAGTTTATCTTTGCTGTATATAGCATTCCCCTAAACTTAATTTTCTAGCTTAGCGCATTAGCCCCTGAAAATTATAAAGACGATGTTTAGTACCACAATTCTAAATATAAGCCAAACTGAATATTATAACAACGCAATAACTTTTACCTTAAGAGGTTTAATGCCATCACCTTGACCAAATATTAATGTCACAACATGAACAATACACTATTTTAATAAAATGATTACTATGTATATGCTTGGAGGTTTCCAACTTTCATGGCTATAATCTTTTGAAAGCTACTGCAACAATGTCATTAATTCACTCTAAGAGCTTGATTATAAACATTTTAGCCAAGTTACACAAAACTAAATGACTATTTTTTTACATGCAACAATTGAGAGGGACAACATGACTCATTAATTTTGCCAATGTATTACAAAATTTGGACAGCCATAGAACGATTACATAAATGAGTTAGATCAGACCAATCTACTTGTTATCGAACGAGTTGTTGTTAAGTTTGACTCAACCATTATAGAGTAATGAACCAATTTGACACATGTTTTTTGGTTTATTCATTTATTTTATTTTTATACAATTTTATTTCTCACAATTTTCTATTTTGTGAGATTATAATTGGATGCACATTTAATTTTTTTTTTAATGCTAAATGCCAATTAAAGAACAAATTCAAAACTTATATAAAACTTAAAATGCTTTTTTTTTTAAAGGATAAACTTAAAATGTTTAAAACCTTTAACTTCTGTCAAAAATAGGTTTAAGCTAAACATATCTCCTTTTTATTAAATTCACTTTTATTAATGTTTTTCAAATTAGATAATAATTTTTAGATTTTTTACTAATTTATTTGATTTTCAAATATCACATAGATATGTTTGTATTGGTTGCTCATAAGTCATATCTGATTCAAATTTATTCGAAATTTTTTACTTATTTTTTTTTTATTTTTTTTTCCTTAAAAAAAACAACATGTGTCAATGGATCAGTTACCTAACCCATTTTTATAAGTGAATGCATACAAATTATATTTAAAACATATTCATTCTTAGCACATCAACATCGTTATTTAAAAAGGAGAATCAAATATCAAAGTCGAAAGACTTTTATCTCATATCTCGATGACGGTAAACTATTGAAACCGAGATAAAACCACAATCAAATCGCTCAAATAACTTAATCCGGTTTGGTTTGGTATGTTTTAAGACATTAATTCATTTTCCAAGTAAGATTTGTCTTAGCTGGACAAAACAGAAACCGAACAAGAGAGAGAGCGAGGTTACCGCTATGCTATCTTTGAAGGTTTCAAACACTTTCCATTCGGTTACAGAACAGAGGGAAAAAGATGATGAAGAAGAAGATGGGTCCTCTTACAATGGATACCATCTTTGATCTCATTGAAGAAGCTAAGCTCCGTTTTCTATGGTGGTCTCTTTGTATATTCGCCATTTCCTATTTCTTAACACGTACGTTATTTCAATTCCATTTCATTCACGTTGTATATTGTTCAATCTCATGTTTTTTTGTTGCATTTGCTTTTTTTCTATCTGGGTTTTGCTTTAACAGTGTAAAGTTTGAATCTTTGATTGGCATTTGCTGTTTTGGTATATGGGTTTTGCTTTAACAGTGCAAGTTTTGAGTCTTCGATTGATACTTGCAATTTTCCTTGCTGGGTTTTGGTTTATGAATGCAAATTTTGAATATTTCATAGATGTAGTAATGGGATATACATTGACACGAGACACGACATTGACACGTCTGTAATAATTTGAGAAAATAGAAGTGATTGATTGTAATTTGTAAGTGCATGTGTCAGTGTTGCATACCGACATGTGTCAAACACACTTTCAATGTGTGTAATGTCGGTGTCATTGTTGATGTGTCAAGTGTGAGTTAGAAGTCTCACATTTGATGAAAAAGTTGATGTTGAACAACATATAAGTGAGATGTAACACTTAAGGTTTTGGGTAAAGACGTGGTATTCAAACTAACTTGTGTAATAGCTCTTAGCTCAATGTGTTGATCCACCCCAGTGTAGACTCCCCTGGAAGTCCCAACATAGTCAGACTCTGACATATGTGTCAAACATGCCTTCAGTATGAATTGCCGGTGTTGCATCATAGTATTTGATTGGTATCTACTATTTTGCTATCTAGGTTATGCTTTTTAGATTGCATAGTGTACTATTTGTTTATATTTTCTTTGTTGTTTATTATAGATACAAGTAAATCAATGTGGATGAATATACCAATGTCCATTCTTTTTTTTACTGGTCTGAAGATTCTTGTGAACAAAGTGGAGTTTCGTTGGAAGGTTCAGCCACCTAAATCACAAACTTACCTATCTCATTTGGAGAAAAAGCAGTTGCCCCTAGATGAAGAACACCCCTCTACTTCACTTCCCCCTCCCAAATGGAAGAAGAAGATTGATTCTCCTGTGGTGGAGGCAGCTATGAACGATTTCATCGATTTGATATTGAAGGATTTTGTGATAAATATGTGGTATGCAGACATTACTCAAGATGGGGAGTTTCCTGAGCAAATACGCGACTTAATCATGGACACTCTTGCTGAAGTCTCGGTGAGGGTTAAAGAGATAAACATTGTTGACTTGCTCACAGGGTATATTGTTTTTCTTGCTACTTTGATAATGAATTGATTGATACTACACTCATCCCTAAATATAGGACCCTCTTAAGATTTTTACTTGTCCCTTTTCATAGATCCTGTTTGAAATTTTCAACCGCGTTAATTATTTCTTTACCTATGCACCCCTAATTATGTTACATCTTTTTCTTCAACCTGTAATAAATATTAAAATGGAAACATAAACGAATTCTCTCTATTGAAGGATAACTTTTTAAAACAACATCAATTGTCAACAAATTTAATACTGCTATAAAGATTCTTAATTCTCATGATTTAGTCAACAAAATCTTATATTTAGAGATGAAGATAGTACTAGATAAGATTAAAAAAGCCACTAAATGTGTTATGTATTACTTGCATTGCAGAGGTATAGTTGATTTAATTAGTGATCATATAGACCTCTTCAGAAGAAATCAAGCTGCCATAGGTAGGGATGTTATGTTAACATTGTCTTCTGAGGAAAGAGATGAAAGATTGAAATTCCATCTGTTGAAGTCCAAGGAGCTTCACCCAGCACTAATATCTCCAGAGAGTGAGTACAAGGTGTGAGTGAAGTGTCCAAATGTTATCTCTGTTTAGCTTTTGAGGAATTTATACATCTCATACCTTACCTAATGATTTAACTTTCTTCATTAGGTTCTTCAGCGGCTAATGAGTGGAGTATTAGCTACGGTACTAAGAAAAGCAGAAGCTCAAGTTCCAGTCGTTCGATCAATAGCTCGGGAAATTCTAACTTGCTTGGTATTGCAGCCTATAATGAATTTGGCATGCCCTGCGTAAGTTGCTAAATATTTATCTTAATTTTCATTTATTGAACCTTTATTGTTGGGAGAATATGATTCAGTTTAGTAAATAACCTAACAGGTGACAAGCGTAGAAACTTGAAAGTATCCAATAACATAAAACCTATGGGATGATAAAATATACATTGATCAACGCTCTAATCATTAAAGTAAAAGTTAAAAAATGCCATTGCATAATACAGTGAAGTGATAAGTTGTCAGCCTTATGACTTATTAACTACTATGGAGAGTTTTCTTTGATGAAGATTATGTTTCCCCTAAATATTTTTGGTTGTCTGAGAGGCTGGAAGGTACGAGAAGTCATATGCATTTACCACCTGTTTCCATTCTCAAGCTGGCTAATTAAGTTAATATAGTTCCAAGCTTAAAATATCTTATCTATGGATCCAAGAAATAAAAGTTTAGCATATTATCTAATCTTATTGATACAAGAAACTGGATTTTCTTCTTGATTCCTTAAGTAAACCAATCCATGTCGGTCATATCCAACCGAGAATGTTAGAGTTTTAACTATATATATATAATACTGCAATTTCCATTTGTATAATCATGTTTTTCTTTATGAACAGGTATATCAATGAGCTAATTGAGTCTCTTCTACTTGTCCTTAATGACGGGGATATAAATTGGATGGGCGGTGGTGATCATAGTTCAAATGCTACCAGTACCACTCATAATCACGACAATCACACAGCCTCTGCTGATTGGGCACAAATGCTGGACGCTGCAACTCAGAGAAGAACTGAAGTTCTTATGCCTGAGAATCTTGAGAACATGTGGGCAAGAGGAAGGAATTACGGAAGGGAAACCCGTAAAAATGCCAAATCCCGCTCTCCTGCAAAACATTCTTCTGCAGACCATTCACTCTTTGAGAGACATTTCACTCATGAAACATCACTGAGGAAACCTATTGGAACATATGCTTATCCATTGCATAGTGTGGGTTCAGATCCCATACTATATGATGGAAGCACAACTATGTCCGAGTCGTCAATGGATCATGACAAGAGTTTATCTTTTGAATCAGATTGTCAAGTTGACGAAGTGAGTGACATCAAGGATCTTGGTTCTGATAAGCAAAAACTTCCACTCAGGAGAACCGGATCCGGAAGTTCTTCACTCTTGGGAGCCCATCCTCATAAAGGAGGGTTCAATGCTGAGTTCCACGCCCCTGAATTTAAGAAGCATGAAGGATTCTGGGGAAAGAGTAGTTTTGACATGGTTACCAGGAGAGAGGGACAGGGTGTTCCAAAGCTTCGGTGCCGGGTATGCACTCTTGACTATAAAAGTTGTGAGTTCTGAAATTTGGAAAAACCTTAAAAAAAAACTACAATAAATAAAGCTCATTGGTTTTCAAGTTTTTGTTAGTTTTCCTTCGTATAATTGGGACCCGAGGGAGTATACTATTCTAAATTTATAAGTTGTAAATTGATTTATGAAATATGAATAAGAATGGAATCAAGTCTAATACATGGGAAAATTTTCTGCGAACACTTGCGTTTAACTAATTTGAATGTTTTTTATTGTCTAATTGTGCACTGCAGGTGATGGGAGCGTATTTTGAGAAACTTGGATCCACTTCTTTTGCTGTATATTCAATTGCAGTTACTGATGGACAAGAAAAAACTTGGTTTGTAAAACGAAGGTATAAGGATTGCTTGTTCAAATCTTTAGGCTCTAGCACTACAACAACATATTTGATCACTTAAACATTTTATATCGTAGCATTCTCTCTTTCCCGTATTTTTTAGTTGAAACTCATTCTTGATAGAAAATAAATATTACAGAGGTTCAACATTGTTTTGTTTTAGATTTATATTTGTGCTTTTGCATCACTGAATTTTCATTTTATGATATATTCAGATACAGGAACTTTGAGCGATTGCATCGACATCTAAAACATATTCCCAATTACACATTACATTTGCCTCCCAAAAGGATATTTTCCTCAAGCACAGAGGATGCCTTTGTACATCAGCGTTGCATTCAACTTGATAAATATCTCCATGTATGCTCAATCATTCAACGGCTCTTGAAAGAAATATTTCCTGCCGTAACTTTTTAATTGCTTCGTCATTGCTCAATTACACTGTCTTTTTCAGGATCTCCTGTCGATAGCTAATGTTGCTGAACAACACGAAGTATGGGACTTCTTAAGTGTTTCCTCAAAGGTTTGCATCTCCTTGGTATTTCTTATCTTAACATCATTTGAGTGACCATAATAGGTAGGAAGAATGACAATCTAACAAACTTTTCCGTTGTTTTCCTCCTGAAGAATTACTCTTTTGGGAAACCTTCTTCAATGATGAGGACCCTGGCAGGTAAATAAATGGTTTTAACATTTGGGATTTAATCATACTTTCAGTTTAAGTATCAGGTTATAGATATTCTATTTCTGCGCATGGTGACACAAGTAGAGCGAAAGAAAAGGAATAGGGTCAATCCTATGTTTGGCAAAATAAAAGCAGTTCAAGTTAGTGTTCCTAAAAGGAGATTGGAGATTTCTGTTAGTTTGTTATTAAAAGGAGAATGGATATTTCTGTTCGTTTGTTTGTAGGGGAGCAGGGGGATATAGGGAATGGTTAGGCATCGCTTAGTCAAATTGAAAGTGGAGAATTCAGGTCTCTTGAATAGCTGAGATTATTTTCAATTCAAAAGTGAATTCTTATTGTCCTGTTGCTGGAAATTCCACCTTCATTGAGGTCCACCCCTAGCCAGTAGCCACCTAATTGTGGCATTTGGGTTGCCTTTGTTGCAGCCTCCAACACCTTTCATTGTGTTGGGTGTGAAGGGGTTGATTTAGTCCCACATTACTATAGAGATATGGCCTATGTAGTGCTTATAAAGTTTGGGCAGCCTTCACCTTACAAACTGGTTTTGTAAGGTTGGTTTAGGCCCAACCTAAAATTCTAAGACCCTTTCAACTTTTCCGGTCCGGTTGTATCAAATAAAAGTGTGTCTTTACCATGTTTGATAGGAACCAACGAATTAACAGTAACACAACCAAGGAAGAAGTTGAAACAGATGATAATTAAGGAAAATAGGGTGTTTTATTGATACGAATGAAAATAGTAAAATAGTAGAAGAGAGAGTTTCTCTAACTACTCCCAGAGCAAAGCTCCGACATAACTCAGACAGGAATCCTACTCTGGCCCTAAACAGAAAATTTATTTCGTCCTACTCTAGAACTCCTAAGAAGTCCCCTTTATATACAAATAAAGAGAACATTCTAGTATCTAGTATTTAACTCTAATGGGCCTCTTATTATTTAATCCTAACGGACCACTTACTAATAATCTACTTAAACCTAATTAACTACCTACTAATTACTAAAAACACCCTCTCATACTAGGTCCTAACAATGTTAGTGTGCTTTTCATTGTTGTGTGGGTTGAAATGATTGGGCAGGATAGGCAGCTGGTATAATGTATTAGCTTTTAGAAACTGAAAGAACCTTTCAGTTGATACTGAATATAGGATCCTTTGTCTTTAATATCTGGTGGTTTCAGATTGGAAGCAAAGTTGTTTTTATAGAAAATTCTTCCAAGGAATTATTTATTTGCAATTAATCTAAATTAATTCTAAATAAATAGGGAAACCGGAAAACAAATCATAATAATATCTAGATAATATGAAAAACTAATTCTAAGAGATAATCTCAGATACTCTAAAAGTATAAATTAATCTTACGAGATAAACTAAGATACTGCAATATGATATAAAGATAGTATAAGGTATTTTCTAATATTCTAACATCGTATCCAAATGTAAAAGCTAGTAGCTACACTCTATTGTTTCTTATTTGTAAATTCAGTTCCTATCATAATACTCAATTTTTTTATACTGGCAGTCAATGTTGATGATGCCGTGGATGATATTGTACGGCAGTTCAAAGGTGTTTCAGATGATTTAAAGCGAAAAGTTGTCACTGCATCATCATCCCCTACTGTTGAAGGTTCTTCAAAATCTTTCACTTGGAACATGGATGAAATGAATAGAAGTAATCCGAGTAAAAATGCTGCAGAGAGTGCGTTGAGCTCTGATAATGAGGAAGGTGAAAAAGAAGGCAATTATAGCCATGAGAGTATAGCTAGAGAAGTAGAAGATAGTTTGTGCCTTAATGATAATGAATTGAGCTCAAAGGATTATTCACAAGGGGTATTAAACCATGGTAATGAGTCTAGTAACTTGGATCTTGATAGGAAACATGATGTTGTAATCGAAGCAAAGGTTGGCAAGGATGTTCCAGCTACAAATGGAAGTCTGAGTCACGAAAATCCGGATGATCCAATTGGAGTGCCGCCTGAGGTCTGTGTAGTAATTTACAAAAAGGGTTAAGGACTTGAGGATCAATTTAACTTTCTTTTTACTTTCAAAAGCAATTCAGTAATATTAATATTTTTAACCATTTTGCAGTGGACCCCACCTAATGTGACTGTCCCTATTCTGAATTTGGTTGACAACGTCTTTCAGCTTAATAAAAGAGGCTGGCTAAGGTATATTATTCTTTCTAATTTTGCTTCTCTATTTCCAATTCAGTAAAAGCTATTAAATAATGTCTTTATATTTTCTAGAAATGTTAATCATATGCCAATTTACATATGCTTAGTGTTGTTTAATGTATTTTTTCTAATCTTATGCCAATTTACATATGCTTCTTAGAGACAACTGATTTCTTCACTTTCACCTAATGGTGCTCCATTCTTGACATTATACAAATTTAAGATTTCAGGTGCTCCATTCTTGACATTATACAAATTATGAAAACTGAAAACGTAATGGTGAATTGATTTTCCGTTCATTCCTTACCCCCTCTCAATATTAATTAAAAATTTAACAATAAGTAATCAAATTTCAATCTTTTGTAACTTTCTTGAAATTTGGTACTTTTGGAATAAATGGATTTGCTTGAGCAAACTATCAAGTGTTATGATGCCATTTTATTTTTTTAATTTATGAGATGTAGAAGTTGCTAATGCTAGTTCATTTTTGTTCATGCAGAAGACAGGTCTTTTGGATATCAAAACAGATACTACAGTTGGTGATGGAAGACGCTATTGATGATATACTCCTGAGTGAGATTCATCGGCTCCGGAGAGAGGAAACCATCGCGCAAGGAATTCGGTGGGTCCAAGATGTAAGGTTTAAGCCAAAATTTCACTGGAACATTGTTTGCAAACTCATAATGATTTTTTTAATGCAAATTAAGAATATGACACACTATGTTTAACTGGTTGTCGTTGTCTACCATTTTGACACACTATTCTTAATGAAATTAATCTAGGAATCATATTTGTACTGTAGTACTCTCAAATTTTATATGTTGCCAAATGTTATTGACTTCTGTTGCTTTAAACTTCTTTGATTTGGTAACTTGTCATTATCTTTCCTTTAATATATTTTACGAATCATTAGTTCACTTCTAATCAGATTGCCGTTATTTGTTTCACATGAAATAACTACCTGATTATTTGGCTTGCAACTGCTTGGTATTTTTTTCATCATATGGATTGAGCTCATAAATGCTTGATTGTTGGGACTCTGGCTTGTTTTAGGTTTTCAAAATATTTTGCCCGCATTAAAAATTAATTTACCTGTCCTATCTATCTTTTGTGTTTCTCATTGCATCCAAAAAAGACCAGTTTGCGTTTTGGTGTTTGGTCATGACAAGTCACAATTTGCAGTTGATGGGGGTAAATTCCCGCCCAAAATGTATTCGCATGAGTTAAAAATTTACATCTTTACCACTAACAAAAATTATAAAATAAGTGTCAATGCCTTATCCTAATGCTTCATGTTGTCTACTTATGCTTGCAGATCCTCTGGCCAGGTGGCACTTTTTTCTTAAGAATTCAGACCCCTCAGGTGTTTATTGGTGGTGGTGTAACGGATCAAAAGCCTTTACAAACCATAAGTGAATCTGGCGAAAGAAACAGCCACAAATCACAGTTATGGTGTTTTGAGGAACAACTAGAAGCTGCTCGTAGAGCAAGTGATGTGAAGAAACTACTCTTTGGTTAGTTCTATGTTTGTACAGTATTGGATATTCTTCACTTTTGGAATTTAAGATTTCTGTTTGCAATCTTAGAATTTGGACTTAGGCTTGGCCCAACCTCATAAGCTAGTTCATGCACTGAATGTGGTTCCCCACTTATAATTATCCAATGCGGGATTCAACACTCCCACTCATGCCTAGAATTGGACTTCTGGGCATGTAATTTGCACTTGCTCAACATCTGCAGATGTCCCAAGGATTCTAGGATAGGCTCAAATACCATCTTAGAGTTCAGGCCTAGGGTTGAAATCAACTCCACAAAATCGGCTTGTTAGATGATGACTATTTTGTGAGGACTACATGGGTCATATCTTCAGTTGATGTGAGACTCTCAACACACCCTCTTTACTTTAGTTTATAAAGCATGGATTAATGTGGACAAATGCAGGTGGAATAACAAAAATGATTAATAGAGTTGGTGATGGAAGGGGCTTATGTATCATCTTAGGTTTTGGGTAAAGAGTTGGTGTCAGTCTATTTTTGTGGTCTCTCACTTCATCCCATTGATTAATAGAGCTCCTCCCCATCTACTCTTTCTGGCTCCCTCTTGTTGCCAACTCTTTGGTGGTGTCTCTTGTCACCCATCTCTTACAAAGGGTATTAGAGGCGATGATCATGGTGGGATGTGAGTTAGTGGGTCGTGGGGTTATGTTCGAGTGTGCTCCACCCGTAAATTCAACAAGACTTCCACTTGAAGGGGGGTATATCAATGTAGAGTTCCACACTTAAGGGGGTGATTGTTGTAAATATGCAAGTATGAAGTTGTGAAAGTCTCACATTGGTTGACGATAGGTTAAGTGAAGACAATATAAGGAAGCCCTAGTTAGCACTGCCTTAAGACTTTGCATCAAGACGTGGTGTCAACCCATTTGCGTGCTCTCTCATTTCAGCCCATTGATTAGAGCTCATCTTCGTTTTCTATTTCAGGATCCCTCTGCTCGCCCATCTCTTTCAAGAATTATTTGTCTAAATCAACCCCATGAGCTAGCTCTTGTGGTGAGGATTTTACCCCATTAATAACCATTGTTGGGGTCATATCATTATTTAATGTGTGACTTTCAGCATTCTAATCGTGATCTAACTTCTAAGATGAATGCTTTCATCACGTTTATCTTTGACCCATTTTGCCAGACACGTCTAGGTTTTTACTTCTTGTAAACCTCCCATGTGTTTTCGCAATTACACAACATAATTATTAGTGATAAAAAATAATGAATCCCTATTATCCTATAAACTTCAATGCCTGTTGTGCAAATTTAACAGTACCTAACATCTTTATGTAGTGTGGAAATGACACGAGGGTAACTTTATCGAGTGCTTTGATCCATGAACATAAGTGACTAGACCATAGAGTTCATGATTGCAAAAACTTGAAGGAGTAGTTGGTCATAGTAAGGATGTATATATACATTACCCTTCTATAGTATTGGTGCATCAAGGAACTATTTAATCAAAATGTTGATATTCCTTTCTTTTTTCAGTTTTCTTCGTTAAAGTTCGATACCTTCCGTATACTATGGTTTTTCAGTTAGTCTCTTTCTCTATTAAGTTTCGGGGTCATAAATTCTTATGGATTTCAATGTAAATTTTAAAAATTAAAAAAGGAGTGTTCTTGGTTGCATTCTATGACAAATAACTACTCATAGGAAATTCGCATTCATCCTAAAAGTGGAGAATGTGTTATTCAAAGACTCTTTAAAAGGCTTGAATGTATGAGGCATTTAATATTGGTTATCCACTGTATGGTCTAGTGAAGACATTGATAAAAAAAAAATGGTCTAGCGAAGAATAGAAGCACCCAAATCCAAGAGAAGTGAGCAAGTGTAATTCTTGAGCAAGTGTAATTCTTGAGCAAGTTATCCAGATCTGTAGGGTGATAGACACATCGGACATACTTTTCCCAAAAATCTTGCATTGCAATTTTGTTTAGGATAGCTTCTTGTGAACTTAATGGCATTCACTAAAAGAATGTTATGGTATTTTCATGTTATTTGTGTGGTCTTTATAACCTTGTGAAAGTTGAGGTGAATAGCATTCGAAGTTCAAGGATTTGGCATATAATGTTTTCTCCGTTTTTGTCAGATGGAGCTCCAGCAGCCTTAGTTAGTTTAGTCGGGCAGAAGCAGTACAGACGTTGTGCCAGTGATATTTATTTCTTTAGCCAGGTTAAATTTCTTTTTCATTGATTTGAGTTAAATACACTTCAATTCCTATAAAATCGACGCAGTTCCACTATAGTTTTTTATTTTTTTCATTTTTAGTTCCGATATCTAACAAAAACTGTGTTTTTTTTAATCCCTGAAGAACTAAAAACACATTTTAATTCCGTATGGACTAAAGCTACAGATTTGTAAATGAACAACACTAATAACTATTTTATGTGATTGCAGTCTTCTATATGTGTGAAGCAACTTGCTTATGCAATCCTTGAACTTCTCCTTATATCAGTCTTCCCCGAATTGCGCAATGTTGTCATGAGTGTTCATGAGAATATGCATGTTCACCAACCTGTATAGACTATGAGTTTCCTTCTCAGCTGCTTGGAGTGGCCTGCTTATTTTCCTAACTAGAGCTCATTTTATGAGAAAAAACAAAAAGGAAGAAACATGATTGATGGTTTTTTCTCCACTAGGGGAAGAATATTTTTGTAAACTTAGAGATTTTGTACATAAAGATAAAGATTCATTTTGTATTGTGTGGTAGACTGGTGAAAATTGAAATGCATCTATCTAGTGAATATTTTGCTTTCTTTCTCTTTCTCACCTTCTATCAATTTATTTACATATTTACATTTTTTTCCACATTTGGTTCCTATCATATACTACCTCCGTTCCTTTTTAATTGTCGCTTTTTGACATTTTACACAAACCAAGACAATCAATAATTGTTTCTACTTTTAATGCAATAAGTTATACTTTTACTATAATAACCTTATTAATTTAACATCTCATTTCATATATTTCTTTCTCTGCAATAAATAACAAAGGATAATATTGGTAAAACAACATTTAATGATGCATTGAACTTTGAAAGTGACAGTTAAATAGGAACAAAAAATTTCTCCAAAAGAGACACTTAAAAAGGAACGGAGGGAGTATCTTTTTTAAGGAAGAATCCCAAATGTTCATGTTTTCAATGATGTTTTGGAGATTGTCTTACAAATCAAAGTAAAAATAAAATAGTGTGTGAAGAAAAGCTCAGATATATGTGTGGAAAACTTAAAGTCCCTGACCTTACAAAAAAGTCTCATGATGAGCTGGGATACACATTTATCATCAAAGCCATAGCCACTGTAAAAAAAGCCAAAAAATGATGAACCAGTGAATTTGTTTAACCAAGAAAACACAGCTGAGAAGAACAGAGAAGACACAAAGATCTCTCTCAACTGTGATTTACTTGATTAAAAATATGCAATGGATCAAAGAGAAACTAAAAAAGAATAAAAGAAACGTATGAAAAGTGAAAACCCTAACTAGCAGAGGCAAGCACTGCTGCTTTGCTTTTTTTTGTGGGATGAAAATGATTCAAAGGTAAATAAGGTGGTATTTATAGAGGGAGAGTAGCATGAGCAGTATTGCTAGGGTTAAACATTTTGCAAAAGAAAATATTAAAGAGTTCAAGACAATCATAAATGCAAGGAAGGGAGTGGTAGATCCACATATTAAATTTTTTCAGATTTTATTAAGCATTTAGTTTACTTGTAAGAAAAGTAACAATACACATTCAGCTAAGTTCAGAAGTTATTTCTTTAGGTCTCTTTTACATTTGCAGTTTCTGTGCAATCAACAACACAGTGCTAGCGTGTTGAGAAAGAAGAAACAGGGTGCAGCAGCAGCAGGGCTATTTTTTTTCTTGCATGTGAGAGCAACCACATCCATGCCACCCAAATAGATGGTATAAATGGGATCCACATAATATATTATATTACTTTATATTTTTCAATTATTTAAACCATTCAACTACATTTTCTAAATATCCATACCACTCTTCTAAAACTTTAAAATGAGTCTCACTTATCTTACGATATCAATATACTGATTAATAATCTCACCATCAATTGTTAAAAATAATCAAAAGTAATATTTTGTCAATTAAAAGTGGGTGGTAATGCATTACTACTTTGTTAAGCTTTGCTACTTGCTTGCATGCCAAATATCAGTTGCTTTCCGACATATTTTCATTTGGCTCAGTTATACCACGGTGCTTTTGCACCGATAATTATGCTCTGAATAGTACTCTTTCCGTCCCAAATTATAAAAAAAAAAAGACCATTTTCTTTGTTTCAAATTATAAGCAAAAAAAACAAACTTTTATCATATTTAATTATGTTTTTTCAAAAAATTATCTTTTTCAAAGAAAAATTAAATGCAAAGTGCATTCAATTTGCTCTCTTTTTCATTTTTTCTATAATCAACTACCAATGAAAATTGTTTTTACATCTTCTTATAAAACTTATTTCAAAAATAACACAAAAAATTATGTTACAAGCTACTATGTTTTAGTTTTTTTAATAAATGTGATTTTTTTTTATTTGGTTATAATATGGGAGGGGGGGAGTAAGAAGTACTCTCTTTTGATTAAAGAGCATTTATTTCAAGCTTTAAACTAGACTTGTTTGTTTTGATTTAATAATTTGAAAATGTTAACAAGTGTCCTAAGAGCATTGTTTAAGCTTATAAAAGTAGCAACTTTTGCATTGGAAATTGTACGAGTATGACTAAAACAAGTGTTTGACTTATATTTTCAAGACATATTTTCCTTTTGTGGATTTCTTAAACAATGTCCTTAGGACACTTGTTAACAAGACTCATTGAATACACAAATTTTAAGATTTTTTTCTTTATTATTTAAGATCTTTAAAGAGTATTGTGAGTGTATTCGTTAGTATTTCCAAAGAGAAATATGAAAATAAGCATATTCTTGCAAGCATTGGAGACGATAAATGACCAGATTTTTTTTAAGAAAAATTAACTAATTTTTATTTGTTTGTTTTATATGTTTATTACATAGTAAAATAAAATAAAAAAGAGGAACATGATGGACATAAATAAATCCTACAAATTTACTGAAATTATTAAGGGTCTTGTTAACAAGTGTCCTAAAGGCATTGTTTAAGGAACGTACAAAAGGAAAATATGTCTTGAAAATATAAGTCAAAATTTGTGTATTCAATATATTAAAATTGAAGTGTTTGGCTTTTTTAAAAAATAATTTTTAAATTTAAATTCTTAAAAAAAATATCTCAATGACATTCGCTGGTAAGACTCTTTCTCTTTTTATCATCTCCAATGCTCAACAGCTTACAAGTTAAGTCATCACTCCAAATGGAAAATCACATACACACTTTAAGAAGGGAAGATCTAAAGCAACATAAGAAGAAATTTGTAGCAACATGTTCTCTGCATCAAAGGATACTTTTGTGGTTGTGACTGTTATTGGATATAAAATTATAAAACAACAAAGCATAAAAAGGTTGGTGTAGAATTCTACTTATTAGATATAACATATGTTGCTTTCGATATTCCCTTCTTAAGCCAATTAAATACGTCGAAGTTTAGGTGTCTAGTTTGTCGGATTTGGTTCGCCGGACCTCTCTTCTCTCTCTCACTTGTTCGAGGAATAAGGGAGTTTGAACAAGACGTGGTGATTGGTGTTGTAGGATTGAGAGTTGTAATGTTAATGGTGATTTTGTGCGTGGTGGTAAATTTTGGTTGTGGTGATGATAATGATTTGGGGGTTGGTTATGTTTTTGGAGGTTCGTTTTGTTTTTCTTCCGATGTATGCTCGCAATGACCTTCGATCTAGGTTCATCTCCGCCGATGCTTGCTTCTCGTTGTATTTGTGTTGTTTTCGATTGGCGTGTGGTTGATTTTGGGTCACTTTCAATGTCAGGTGTTTTGATTTTGGGTTGTCTTCGAACTGGGTCCTTTTTCAAGCTGGTTTTGTCTTTGTTATCTCTTCACTGTTGACATCCTAACTAGGCATGGCAACGGGGGCGGGTTTTGTTGCCATGTCTAATCCTGATGGATTTGTCTTCTGAATTCTCATGGGTCAATCACTTTTGCTTCGAGATCAGAAATTAATGTTTAGTTTCAAGTTTTTTGGTTGGTTGCAGTGTATTCTCCGATGGGTTATGAGTTTTGAGTGATGCCTAAATGATTTGCTTATGGAGTCTAGTAGGTCGGTTATTTTTGCTTCGAGATCGGGACTCAAGTTTTTGGGCTTGTTTGGTGTATTCTCAGGCAAATCGGAGGTCGATTGATGGTGGAATCAGAATGGGTGTTGGAATAAAGCGATTTTTAGATAGGAGTTTGGATATAGTATCAGTGTTGCCTTTGGTGTTGGTGGTTAGTTTATGTATTTTCTTTTGAGTGTTCCACCTATATACGGCGCCCTTTGGTTGTTTTTTTTTTCCTATTTTGTCGATCTTTATTCGTCTTGTGCAGAAACTTGATTATTAATAAATTTTGCTGTTAAAAAAAACAAAGCATAAAGAGGATCGTTCATTTACGAAAGGAGGAGAAAATATAGAGCAAAGGTGTAGCAAAAAGAATATGTTTCCTCTCCATGCATACTAATAACAACAACACCATGGTGAAATGTATATTTTCTAGTAGTGCCACTTGCTTCAAAGAGGCAAAAATTAGTTCAAGAGAAATATTACTAGCATCACATCACATTTCAAAAGAAAATTCACGTAAAAGCCAACAAAAAAAACCCTAAGAACCACCAAACATCTAAGTTCAAAATTATATTGACTTCAAGAGTTACTCCACATCTTCACCTTTTATTTTCGTTTAATCTAAAGGTTACTGTTAACTACTAGTTATCCTCAGGGGAGTTGTCTCTATTTTCACTTGAAATTGAAACCAATGAGCCAAACACATATAAGACCGTGCATCAGTTTGGAAGATGAACATATATTGAATGTTATGCTCTCTGAAAAAAATTATACCTAATTTTTGTTTTTTTTTCCACATGATGTGTATGGCATAGTCAGAAACAGTTGATTTCAATTATGCAATACAACATATAATGAAGAAAGAAGGTCCTCAGAAAAATTCGTGAAGGTTCAGCCAAAAAAATTATGGCTATCATATTTGTACCAACGTAATCTCAAATTTTCTATGTTACTAAATGGTTGTTAACATATGTTGCTTTAAACTTCATTTGATTTGATTTAGTATTTTCTCATTATTATCTTATCTTTAATATATTTTATGTATCAAACAAAGTTGTTAGTTCAGTTCACTTTTAATCAGATTGCCATTACTTGTTTCCCATGAAATAACAAGTAGAGCATAAGTGTAGTAAGCTAGACAAGGCCTAAGAATTGTAACTAATAGTGCACTATTCACGTTTTATAGTCTTCTAAGTAGATGTTTTCTTGTGAATTTTATGGCATTCGCTGTGTCCTCAAGGAAATCAAAAATTGTGCATAACATATGCCTTAAATACACAAGTTAGCATGCCCTTTTTTTTATTCATTTCCGCTTCCCATATTAAACATGCACTTTGTGTATCCTACGTAGACTAAAAATGAATAAATTTTAGGGTTAATTAAGTAAATGGTTCCGATAAATATTCAGAATTTTGTTTTTAGTCCCTACAAAATAAAATCGAACTTTTTAGTCTTTATAAAATTTTCTATCAGCATTTTTAGTCCCTATAAAAAAATTTCATCAGCATTTTAGTCCTTGTCAAAAATTCTCATCAACATTTTTGGTCCCTAAAATACTTAAGAAAAATGTCACGTACTAAAAAATGTGATTTTATTTTATAGGGACTAAAAATAAAACTATGAATATTTATAGGGATTAAAAACTTGATTAACCCTAAATTTTATAGGGTCTAAAGTTAATAGTCTTAGTTTTACGGAGACTAAAAACATATTTTCACTTAAACTTTTTCACTTGGTGCAGAGTTGCCGACTATTTTCTTTGTTATTAATTTCCGATTTATACAACATAATTTTCTTCTAAATTAATTAACAATGATGACTATTTCATGTGATTGTAGTCTCAGGTATGTGCGAAGCAACTTGATTATGCAATCTTTGAACTTCTCCTTATATCTATTTTCCTTATGAGTTCCATCTTAGCTGTTTTGAGTGGCATCCATTGTGATATCATTTCTATGCAAGAGAGGAGTGCTAAGAACATTCTCTTTTTACCACTTTTTGAAAATTGATTCCACGTAGACTACTGGACTTCACTCAATAGAAAAGTGAATGATAGAGAGATGCTCGAAAAAGAGTGTTCCTTATACCCCTAAAAAAATTGATTTTAAAAAATAAAAAAAAAACAGATCTTAAAACTAAACTCATTCCTATCTCTCACGGTTAACTATCCATACTCATTCATATTCATCATTTATTTGATGACCCAGATCTGAATAAAAAAGATCTCAATCTCTAACAACAAAATCAGTTTCCTTCAAAATCCAATATTGGTTCTCTATCTTTTTTTATTAGAGTTTTATTTAATAAAAAAAATACAAATCAAAGTTAAAATAAAATAGTGTGTGAAGAAAAGCTCAGATATTTGTGTGGAAAAATTTCAATTCCCGGACCTTACAAAAAAGTCTCATAATGAGCTGGGATACACATTTATCATCATAGCCACTGTGAAAAAAAAATTATGAACCAGTGAATTTCTTCAACCACGAAAACACAGTCGAGAAGAACAAAGAAGTGGCATAGATCTATCTCAAACAAATTCTCTCATCTGTGAAATTCTTGGCTCAAAACATTCAATGGGTTCAAAAGTAAAACAAATGAAAGACAACAATGAAAAGTGAGAGACAGGCACACGGTGATAACAACTGCGAATGGTATATAAGATTGTATTTATAGAGAGCAGCTAGGGTTACATAGGATGTTGTCGTGAGGACCACAAAGAATTCTGCTCTTTCCCCGAAAGGTTTTGCTCATTCCTAAATGAAATGACCAAAATACCCTTACGTGACTTAACTCACGCTGCGTGGGTTAACTCACGTTGAGTACTATTTCCGATCAAAACCCAGCAGGCAACCACACAGCTCCATTTTTTCTTTCCCTTCACCTCCAAAAATCCAAAAAGTGCGAATTTTTGGGTCAAAATCTTCGTTCCAAATCGTCATGAAGCAAGTTTCTACGCTCATCAAGCATCAAAGAACAAGCAGGAACATAACACCAGCGTGACTTCCCCAAAACTCATCCGATTTTCCAGGTTTTTGTGTCTGTCAGGTCATTTTTTTTTCCAGTAGGTGATAGGGCTTAGCGTGAGTTAACTCACGCTAGTTGTAAGTGTTGTGTGAGTTAACTCAAGCAGGAACATAACACCAGCGTGATTTAAGTCATGCTACTGTGATGCCCAATTTTTGAATTTTTGCGCCACGTTTTTTACTTGCTTTGCTTGCAGCACAAGTTATTTTTTTTTTCTTTGTTATTTTTTTATTGAATAGACATTGAGTGATATGGTTGAAAATGTGGCGGAGGATGACGTTGAACCGAAACCGGCCAAAAGCAAAGCTTCCGGCGTAGGTGTAGGTTCCGCAGTAGCATCTGGTGATGTCAAACCAACCAAATATGTGAAGTTTAAAGTGAAAATACATTTTCAAGCTCACATTGTTCACAACCAAGCAAAGTCGGTACCTACCAGTAACTTTGAAGAAAAGCCTAAACCGGTACCTACCGGTGTTCGTGTTATTGGAGTAAACACCGGGTCATTTTTTGCAACAAATGAAAGATGGAGAGATCAAGAAGAATTACTTGGTTGGGTTCGTCGACAAGCGGCTAGGGCCGGATTTACTATTTCTATAGATAAATCTAGTACAATAACGCCATACATGACGATGCAATGTGAAAGGAGTGGTGAATACAAGCCACCTAAGACGAGGAAGAAACCGAAGCTTGAAGGCACGGGCTCAAGGAAATGCAATTGACAGATGCACGGGGCGCATGTGAGTGCACCCCAATGCACGCCCTAGGCGCATGGTGGATGCACTAGGCGCATGGGTTTTTAAATCCATACCCCAGGCGCATGGTGTCTGTCTCCTGGGCCCAATTCTCCGATTTTCCGTCGTTTTTAGGTCTTCGTCTTAGGCACATGGTCCATGTGCTAGGCGTATGGTGCTGTTTCCTGGGCCCAAATTCTCTGATTTTCCCTCGTTTTAGGTCTTCATCGTCAAATAACTTGCCTCGAAACTTGGTAACAGAATTCTTCCTTGTATAAGTCTCTTGATACCGCTTGAAACTTCATCCTTTGACTTCCTGAATCGTCACAATTCTTCAGATGTTCTTGATTTGCCAATTTGCATGATTTATTCGTGAATTAATTCAAAAACCTCTTAAAATTACGATGTTTCGGGAAAACTAGAATTACAAACTCAAATATAGAAAACATTACAAAAGTCCCGAAATAATAGGCAATCGTTCTAATACTCCTCCTTTTTCCTGCTAAAACCTACTGAAAGTAACTAAAAAATATGCTAAGAATAATGTAAGATGACATATCATCAACTGCTTACAAGAGTGAAGGGGAAGAGAGAGGAAATGATTTTTCTTTGTACATACATTTGAGAATAAATGTTTAATGTGTTTTGGAGGGTTTTATGAAAGTTTTTTTTTACGTTTGAAATCTATAATTCAAAGTAAATATGACGCACGAGAAATTAAATGGGATGGAAAAAGAAGGTGCCATAAAAATATTCATTTTTCTTCTATTCCCACTTTACATTTTTCCACAAATTTGTATTTGTGTCGACCCTTTTAGTTTTAACTAAAGACCTAATTTGTCCATTCACAATATTATTTTTACACAATTTAGTTTTTGAAAAAAAATTAATTAAATTAATCTTTGACATTTTTATGCAGAAGAAGAATTAGTCACTTTCTTAATTTTTGACTTCTTATAATATAGGGATTAGTTTGTCCTCCTATAAAAGTATTTGGGATTAATTTGGTATTATTTTTTAGAGAAATGATATTTGAACATTTATTTAGTGAAAGATTTTGTGACATTTTCTCGCTTATACTCGCATTATGTTTTACTTTATCTCTCTATTGTTTTGGTTTTCGTATAAATACCTACTTTTTCTTTGTAAATTATGGTTGTCTCTTAAGTTGTCAACCAATTGGTTGTTCAAATAAGACTCCTCTATTTTTTATTAAGGGCTTAATTAAGTATGAAGATGTTGTGAGCAACCAAAATGGGTATTTACTCTTTAATTTTTATCACACTTACATATATAAGTGATTTTGGGCTCAAGTGGTTAAAAAGTTATATCAAAAACAAATTGTTTAAGAGAGTCTCAGTTTCATTCTTAAATAGAACAATTATTGGTCAGACTTTGTTTACCTTCTGATTGAACACCAATTTACAAAGGTACTTTACCCTTGAGAACCTAATGGTTAGCGCAAAAAAAATATGTAAATGATTCTTATAAGACCGAGTTGCGAAGTAGCTCCTTTAATTTATTTATTTTTCATTTTCAGGTTTTTTTGTCCAAATGAATTAAAGATTAGAACATCCGTTATAAATAGATGTGATTGGTTCCTCGTTCACTCACAAATTTTCACAAATTATTACAATTTCTCTCATCTCATTATGTCTCATGTACATCATGTATAATCTTGTATGCACCATTGTTAAATTCCAACATATAAAGAAGCCGTTTGAAATGTATGAGCCCAAACAACTATGAAATTATGAAAATGCCCTCTTCTTCCTATCCCCCCTCCCTCTCCCTCTCCATCTCCTTCTATTTTACCAACACAACCACCACCCACCCACTCCCTCTCCGTCCAACGTCTCTCCTCTCTTTACCATGCTATCCCACTTCAATGTCTCTCCTCTCTTCATAACACCGATCACACTCTCTCAACCCTTTAATCTGCTCTCTCGACTCTTTAATCCTCCCTCCATCGTCTTTGATATGAACTCTCTAATCCACATCGCTCAATTGCCTCCAAAACCATTCAACTCACCAACATCTATTTCACCCTCGAGCTTCTCCAACATTCCGCTAAAGCCACTCAATTCTATTCTGAGATCATCAATCTAAGTAATGAATACGATCTAATCAGAATCGATGTTCTTGATGAAGAGATATCTTAGGTAAAAGAAAGTGGAGATCGGTTGAGAAAAGAAGCAATGAAGGTTATGGGAAGTAGAATGGATGGATTGAAGCAAGCATAAGTTAATAATGGGTTATAGGTTTTCTATAATCTTGGTGAATTGAATGTTTTCTCATCCATATTGATATTGGGTTTCCTACAATCAACCGATGCAAGTTTTCTAGCGGAAGTCGGCACTAGGTTGAAGATTTTCTGGAGAGGGAAGAAGAGGAGGGGATATGGAAGAAAGAAGACAATGGTGTTTTGGTCCTTTCTCATGTGTAGGATTCATTAAGGGCAAAATGGTCATTTTGGGTGAAATTTGATGATTCATCCATGTCCTTTCTCAGTTAGCTTATGCCACATAATCGCCACGTCAGTGACCATGTGTCACTAAAGTAATCAAATGGGGCTAAGACCAAAACTTAAGTTATTAGTAAATTGATGAGTAAAACCGCAAGTGCGCGGTTCTACCGAAGTAGTGAAAAGAGAGTATCATTCCACCAGGGAATTGTTTAACTTAATTAACTTTTAGAAGATGATTAGAAGAAAGTTCAGTTGTAAAGATTGAATTTTTAACGGTTTAAAAGAATAATAGTAAAAAGCGCATTGAGATTATTGGTTCATCATAATAAAAAACCCTTCACAAACAAACCCTAAACCTAAACTTTATATTCGACCTACTTTCTAAAGACAAGTTTCTCTTAAGCGTATCAAAGCTTCTTTCAAAGTCAGTGAGTGTGTTCCTCTAGCAACCACGCCTATTCTCATGGTTGATTGCTATTAGAATCCTTGAAGAACGAAACTTTATATGTCTCAAGGTTTGCTAGACTATTCTCATGTTTCGCAACCCTTGTCTAAATTCACTTGTTCCAATATCAAAGCTCCGCTTTCGCTTTATGAATTGATATTTGAGATGATGAATTAACAAATACTAACCCTCCGTTATCGCTTTATGATTCCCCACACTCTGCTAACTTTAATCCTGATTCCCCACACTCTGCTAACGTAATTGAGATAGAATCTGGTACATCAACCTCAACCTCAACCTCATCCTCAACCTCAGACTCATCTGATCTAGATGATGTCCCTCTAAATAAACTATATAAAAACCTTTCACCATCCACCAGACTTAAGAAAAAGGCCAATGATGAACCATATGAGTCATTATGAACCAAATTTAACGTGCATTGATTCTTCAACACAGAGTGTCTCTGAATTATACACTCTGTATGCCTTTGACCTTTCTGAGTAACCTAAGAAGATTCCTCTTTGGGCCTTGGCATCAAATTTCCTTAGGTAGAGCTTGGTATTTAGAATGTAACAAATACATCCAAATTGATGAAAGTAAGAGATATTGGGTCTTCTTCCTTTGAAGAGTTCATATGCTGTTTTCTCCAAGATAGGTCTGACATAGATTCTATTTTGGATATAGCATGCTATATTCACTGCTTCTGCCCAGAAATGTTTAGCTAAATTGTTTTCGTGAATCATGGTTCTTGCCATTTCTTGTAAAGTTCTATTCTTTCTCTCTACAACCCCATTTTGTTGTGGAGTTCTAGGAGAAGAGAATTCATGGAAGATTCCATGTTTTTCACAAAAAGATTCAAATGGCTCATTTTCAAATTCTCCACCATGATCACTTCTTACTTTTAAAATTTTCATTTCTTTTTCAGATTGTATTTGAGTGCAGAAGCTACTGAATACATCATATGCACAATCCTTACTTCTCAGGAATTTAACCCAAGTCCACCTGTTGTAGTCATCAACAATGACTAGTCCATATTTACTTCCATACAAAGATTCAGTGGTAACTGGTCCAAACAAATCAATATGGAGTAATTCTAAAGGTCTGGAGGTAGAAACAATGTCTTTTGCTTTAAAAGATGTTTTAACAATCTTCTCTTTTTGGCATGCACCACAGAGTGCATCTGAATGATAGTCAATATCAGGTAGGCCCTTAACAAGTTGTAACTTACTAAGCTTAGAGATTAACCTCCAGTTAGCATGTCCCAACCTTTTGTGCCAAACCCCTTTCTTATCATTCAGTGATAGAAGGCAAATTACCTTCTGATCAACCAATTTAGAGAAGTTGATTTTGTAGACATTGTCCATCCTCTTTTCTTTAAAAACTATGGAGTTGTCATTTTTGTTAACTACCGTGCAGCTGGTCTTATCAAACAACACATCATAACCATTGTCACAAAACTGACTGATACTCAATAGGTTATGTTTAAGACCATCTACCAGCCACACATTATTAATAGAGATAGAGGCATTACCAATAGTTCCTGTATCAATGATCTTGCCACATTGGTTGCCTCCAAACTTCACGTTTCCTCCTTCCTTCATTGCGAGGGTGAGGAACATAGATTTCTCTCCTGTCATGTGCCTTGAGCATCCACTGTCCAGGTACCATGACTTGTGATTTTCTTTTGCCCTTAGGCATATCTCATTTTCATCTTCAAAATTTGAGTCAGGTTCTGCTTCTGAAGTCACTGGAGCCACTAACCCCACATCTACGTTTGCTTCATCTTCAACTTCTTCCTTTTCACACCCAGATTCACTGTCTAAGTCTTCCCAAGTTGCCATTAAACTCTTTTTTATCTGCTTCTTGAATTTCCTTGTATTGAAGCTCGCTTTCTTGGACTTGTCCTTTGATTTCTCCTTCTAAAGATCAGGGCATTCAACAATGAAGTGTCCAGTCTTCTTGCAATTGAAGCATCCCTTCTGATCTTCTTTCTTGAAGATTTTATAACCTCATTTCTTACTCAGAAACTTCATGTTCTTTCTTGCTAGATACTCAAGCTTTTTGGAGAGCATAGCCATCTTTTCAGTAGGATCTTCATCAGAATCTCCATCAGGTGATTCATCTTCAGATTCAACAACTTTCAAAGCTTTTGATGACTTCTTTCTAGATGGCAGAGCAATAGATTTAACCTTCTTAGCAGGTTCATGCTCATTCAGACCTATCTCATGAACTTTGAGAGAGCTGACAAGATCTTCAACACTTAAAGTGTTTAAGTCTTTAGCTTCCTCAATAGCAGTCACTTTAGGTCTCCATCTTGCAAGTAAGCTTCTTAGTATCTTGCTCACATGATCAGAAGCTACATAGCTTTTCTTCAGTATTTGAAGTCCAGAAACCAGAGTCTGAATTCTTGAGTACATTTGCTCAATACTTTCATCCTCTTTCATCTTGAACAACTCATATTGATGAACAAGCATAAGAGCTTTTGCTTCTCTGACTTTCTTGCTGCCTTCATAGTCTGCACAGAGAGAAGCAAACATTGCCTTTGCAATGGACTTGTCACTCATTTTCATATATTCTGCTTTAGGTATAGCAGTGACAAGTGATCCTCTGATCTTGTGATGCTTCTTGTAGAGTTTCTTCTTTTAAGGGGTGTGTTTCTTTCTATCAATAGCAGCAACATCTTCATCAAGGACTTAACGACGATTAGGATTTCCTTGAATCCCCCCTTCGTTTTTGAATGAAATTTATCTTTTGAGAAATTAAGTAGCTTATTTCGTGATCATTGATTTAATGTGCCACGACGATATTACTTGTTCTAAGTCCATATGTTAACTTGTGTAGGACCAATCGGAGTCATGTATTACGCTAGCGAAGGAAAAGCAATACCGAGACAGCACAAACCTAACCTGAAAGATTAAGTAATTAAAAAAGCCAATAAACGTGGAGATTTCGGGTTGTCCATGCCTAATTTTACCCTACAAATTGCAAAAGCATTAAGAACGGACAACGATCTAAATTAAATCTCAACAAAACTTAAAGAAATAAATATAATGAAAACTTTATTAATAAATTCCAACAAATAAGAAGGGGTTCATCTTGGAACCCTAATCAATAGGTTTAGGTGCTCATGGAAACAGACATCATAACAAAACAAATAAAACATATCCAAGAAAGAATAAAAGGAAGAGAAATTCCGTCTTGAATCTTTGATGCTTGACGCTTGCTCTGAACCGTTAATGTTTCTAAATGAATAAACCAATGTGCAAGGGTATCTATTTATAGCATTAGGTTACTTAGGGGTTAAGAGAAGAAAATTGTGCTTTACCGCCGAACCAGCTTGGAAAATAAGAAAAAACTGGGTTTCTACCCGGTACTGGGCGCATGGTAGGGGCGCAAGGCGCCAGGGGAAGCAGTGAATTGCTTCCCCAAGCCTTCCCAGGCGCAGGGTGCCTGAGGCAGCTCCTCAGGTGCGATTTCATGTGTTTACTTCCTGTTTTCGATCGTTGTTTCGTTTAAAAACACCTAGGAACTTGAAGTAAATTTTCTTCACATTGTAATGTATTTAAAAACCTTCTAAGAACCCTTGATCTTCAATTCTTCATCCTTGATCCTTCACATTGTGTCTTGATTTGATGATTGACATGATTCCTCACTACAAAACACTCAAAACACCTATGGAATTGCATGATCTAAGATATAATTGAATTACAACGACTCGAGGGAAAACAATACAATATGTTCCTCAAACCATTAACAAATCCTTTATCTCTCATCTTATTTATCTTCAAATGCAAAGAAAAAGTACTAAAAACATAGCCAAAATGTCATATGATGCTCTGTCATCAGGCAGTAACGCGTGTTAAACACCAGACACACTTTCAATCTCGAATGTCAACTATGTAGTACAAGAAAGAAAACATAGCCAGGGAGCTTACGCGAATCTGATTTATAAGTCTTTCTTAAATTTTTCTTAGTATCGTTATTACTAACACATACCTCGTTATAATATCACAATTGTAATTATTCAATGGACGTTTTGAACCCATTAATGTTAAATTGAATACATATATCTCTATGGTTGGCTGGAGGACACCCTTTGAAGAAAGAAAAACAATGACATCTCCCTAGTTAACTTCTTTCTCAATGACAATTCTTTCTAAATGGGTATTCCTTTGACGTAGTCTTAACTCCATACCATTTTCCATTTATTATTATTTGATGCCTTCCATAGGTAAATCGCCAATATCAAACTCATATTCTAAACCCTTAGCTATATATTCTTCACTGTAATCAAAACGAACTTCATTTATCGAGTCATCATTGATATCAACTCTTTCTCCACCATTAACATCAACACCAAGACCTATATTAATAAATGCCTAGATATTCACTTTCTTAAATATAGGAGCCACATTTTGTCTTTCATATGCATGATCTTCATCATTTCTTTTAATAACATGTAAACCTAATTTAACAACTTCAACATCCAATACCATTGCTTTCAACCCATTATCTAGATCTTCCATTTTCCTCAACATATGAATTTAATTTTCATCATAATCGCAATCCTTACATTGTTAAAAATAATCTCTATTCCGTGATATATAATAACATCTAATCGATAACAAACTCATCCTCAATATGAAAAACAACATCACAACCCATCTCTCAACAACATAAGTATAGGGTTTAGGCAACAAACCTAAATTTTTGTCCCCACAAAATCTCTAAAAAATTTGTGCATGATGCAAACTATTTTAATTATACATTATGTGTATGTTTAGCATTAAAGTCGAAGATAAAATTAGAATCATGACATTTCACTATGATATTTGATAATTTTTGTCCCCACAAAATCTCTAAAAAACTTGTGCATGATGCAAACTATTTAAAATATACATTATGTGTATGTTTAGCATTAAAGTCGAAGATAAAATTAGAATCATGACATTTCACTATGATATTTGATTTTGATATCCGATTATATGTATATTTTTTATCATATTGGATATCCCAGAATCACGCTGATCTAAATATAAACCGTGAATCACCATGATTCTACCGTATCCACCATAATACTAAGGAGACACATATCAAAATATCATAATCAAAATATTAATAGATGTTTTGGTTTATTTAGATAAAATAAAAAATCTAGGTGACTTAATAGCTTTATATTTGGTGATATTGAGGGTTTTGTTTTTTGTTTGAGTAAAAAGCAGCGAAGGTGAAAAACAACCCAACCCAACCCAACAACTCAGATCTCATTGATTCCTTCAAAGATTTCAACTTTCAATCACTTTCTCCAAACTCATTCTCTCAGAATGTCTCGTACTTCTTTCCACAAGCTCACTTCTTTCCACAAGCTCATTCTTCCAACAACCCTTCAATCTAAGCAATTGGTAACCAACATCTCTCTCCTTTCATATTTTTTTTTTGTTTTCAATTGCTTTTGTGTTTTGATTCGAATTTTTTTTATCTTATGATGGGTTTTTAGGGTATATCAATAAACCCTAATTCCCCTTTTCATAAAGTTTGATTTTTTGTTGGTATTGTTGTAAACTCGTGATTTTGATCATCTAGTTTGGGTTTCCTGTCGAGATTCTCGATAGAAAAGTGTATTTTTTTTGTAAACCCGAAAACCCATGATTTTTTGTTCAATTTAGTTTTGATTTCTATTCTTAAATTCGTAGAAATGTGTTGAACTTTGATTCAGTGTTGCTTAGGTTTTATGATTTTTCGGAATTTGATCATAACATAACTTGTGGTATTGAAATTGAATTTGCTATCATATTGATTTCACTCATTGAAGTTTCTTTTTTGTTTGGAATTGGTTTTGTTTTTGGTTGGATTTTGATGTTTAGGTTTTGATGATCATCCACAAGTTGTATCTAAGCTTTTGTGTTGATTATTAATCCTAAAATTGAATTGGGTTGTTTGATTATGTCTTTATTTTCATAGTATATTCGTACAATAGAAATAACTGTTGCAATTTTCCTTGGCACTATCTTTTCTAGTTGAACAAGCTTAACTAAAATTGAATGAGAAATTCTTACCTAAATTTGTGCATTCGAAATTGAATTTTCTATCATATTGCTTTCTTGTTAGAATTTACGCTCTTGGGTGTTTTGCCGTAAAATCATTAATATAGGACACATTGAACGGATTTTTATGCTGCCTATGAAATTCTACTTGGACTTTATTTCATGTATTTTCTATGAACACTTGAAGGCATAGATTAACTTATTTAGTGTAGTTATAGATTCTCGCACTGATTAAGTATGATGAATTTTAGATTGCAGTTGCTTGTAGCATTCTGGAAATTAGTCATTTTTATAACGAATCTCCATATTTAACATGGTAGGTAATATCACATCACATATCAGTAATTGAAATCGAACAATTTAAAGAAGTTTTGTGATTTAGATCTCACACCTAGTTAATTTTTAGTCAAATCATATGGTATTTGACTTTGAAAATCGCAAAAAGTGTGTGCTTGTGTGTTAATTTTGGGCCGAGTACATGGCCCGATTAAAGTTAATGCACCTAGGGTAAAAGGAGAGGCAAATCCTCAAACTTCCTACATCTGCAAATGAAAAAGCTCTTCTCACTGGAAAACCATTGAACGTGTGACATAGAACCTTTTATGCCTGTTGTCATACCCCAATTTTTGACCTAAGGTCTTACATTCATATACCCTCTGATCCGGAATATTATCTGACTTTTCAGAATAAAAATTCGGCAGAGAGGTATTTTAAAATACCTCATTTTTGTTCCG
>Ga0228710_1002145_pt1 | contig 30825 bp, 17 predicted proteins | sample MedpolnodulmetaG_FD_177995 | JGI IMG/M metagenome (GOLD analysis project Ga0228710, IMG submission 177995) | Root nodule microbial communities from Medicago polymorpha collected in Santa Monica, California, United States - pink nodules | ecosystem: Host-associated > Plants > Roots > Nodule...
CTTTAAATTAAATTCACAATTTCAGCAATAAACTAACATGTCATATAAATCATAAATTAATCAAAATCACATTAAATTCCTAAAAAAAAAAAAATTTTGAACCTGAATGATATCATGCAAAGAAATGATATTAGGATGATTAATCCTCTTAAGAATAAAAATCTCAGACATAAGACTCTCTTGCAACTTCTTATTCAATCTTAACGTAGCGATCTCTTTGATAGCAACTTCAGTTCCATGAACTTTGTGTCTCGCATGCCACACAACTGAAAACGAACCCGCTCCAATTTGCTTCCCAACTACATAATCTCCTACAATCCTACTGCTACTACTACTCCTTCCCGTCGTTTGCGCCGCCATCGCCGGAAAATCGAAAACCCTAAAAACCCGAAAACGTGAAAATTCGGAATCAGAGGTGGTTGATTACTGAATTCGCGGAAATGGATCGTGGTTTTGATGAATTGGAATGGTTCTAGGGTTTGGATTTGGATTTTGGAGATTTTTTTTTTTGAACTGATTTTGAAGTTTTTTTTGTTGTTGTTTTTGTGAATTGAAGGAATGAAGAAAGAAGAAAGAAGAGGATGATGATAATGATGATGATGGTAAGTAATATAAATGAAAAAGTTTATGATTGATTAATTTATGTTTTATATATAAGTTAATGAAGATACATTTTTTTGTCTTTAAACAAAATGTTTGTTTTTTTTTAATGAAATGACTTGGAGTTTTAAATTTTTTATTTATTTTATTCAATGAAATGACTTGGAGTACTGAATTTTTTATTTATTTTATGTCTATGATATATTGAAGTTAATTTGTAATTTTTTTACACAAATAATTATTGTTACATAATTATTGCTGTCGTACCAAAAATATAAAATGTTTTGATTTAAAAGATTTTGGTGTTTTTAAATAGAGATAAACATAAATACTTTTATGTAACTATTTTTGTAAGTGTTTTTTTAACTTAAATGATTAATGAGCTTCATAAAATGATAAATTGTTTAAAAGACTTTGAGTTCAAATCATTGATGAAATATTTTTTTGTGAGATTTTAATTACCTTTCAGTTCAACTTCGATTATCGAGGCACTCTTCTCCTTAGAATTGAAGGTTAACATCAAAAAATAACAAATACTAAGGTCTTATGTGATTTAAACAATGCATCTTCGTCTCAACCTAAATTTTATTTTCATTAACACAACAAAAATGTTGTTATTTAGATACACTTATAATGATTTAGTTGCGTTATTTTTATGTAAAGATAGCCTTATTAGATTTAATCAATGATACATGTAAGTTTCTTTTTAATTGTCATTTTTGTAGAGAAATTTAATTTATAAAGTTTGCATATACAATACGTGTCAGGGTGTGAAATAATACGGTTATGTTGATATGTGAAATTTTTGAAATTCTTGATACGAAATGATTTAGATATATTACAAAAAAAATTATAATCTAAAACGGTATATAAAGAGGGTGCATCAATCTAGGGTGACTTTTTCTTTTGGTCAAGAATACCTTTTAAACAAATTTGTCATTAGTTTTAGGAAATTAGATGAAATTATTACTATATGTGTATCATTAAGAAAAGATTTTGTCATAAAACAAGTTTTTCAGTTAGAAATAAAATGTTAATTGTTGGTCACTCAAAAAAATGATATATTGTTGGTATCATTGAAAAATATAAAAATAATTTGTTACAACGTAAATATCCACAACTCGCAAATATCTATATTTATATCTAAAGCAGATCAATAATTAAACATTCAAATTAATAAGTAAATAATTAAAATAAAATCCAAAATTATACTAAAAATAATAATATTGCTTATAATTTATCCATGTTAATGCAATAAAAAAAAAGATCTAACTTTGTTTATTAAAAAAATACATCATACAACTTGTATTAGTTTATCGAATATGTCCTAGTTAACTCAATAACTCTTAAAGCACTTCGCTTTTTCATACTTCGTGTTTGAGGGATTTTGAACTGGACTATGGACTCGACCTATATCCTTATTATTACCCAAGCCCAATAGGAGAGCTAAACAACTCATTATTCGAGTTGTGCACCCTCTTAGACTGGGAACAAGGCAAAGCTGGCCCTAAGCAAGGATTATTGAGCAAGCAAGTGATACTTCATGGGTAATTCCGTGTTGAAATACCAAAATACAACACAAAATAATGATATGAACGACCTTGGTATAATTCAAAATAAATGCTAAATATGATTTGTGTGTTGATATAATTGATAAATGTTAAATGTTTTCCGTATAAAAAGCAAATTGACCATTTTCCTACTTAAGATCTGTTTACACTGATTTTTGGTAAACAACCGCTAGTTTAAAAATAGTTACTTGCAAGATCAACCAGTAAATCTTAAGGACATATTGTGCTTTCTCTTTTCCAGAAATTCATGATTGTTCTTCAATAATATAAGAAAATTATGAAGATAATTATCGAATTTAACTTAGTCAAATCCGTCGAAGTCACTTTCGAAATACTAATAAAAGATGTTGCTTGAAATAAACAAGTAAATTGCAAAGACACTTAAGAAAATAAACTTAAATTGCATTGATTGAATGTAAATTGGTACACATGTTCATACATTGCAACTTGTGATTCGTTTCTCTCTTGAATGCGGATAGTTTGAGTGTAAGTTTTTTGTATGATTGAATTGTGACCTCTTTCTCTTGCAAGAAACTACTATTTATACTAATAGAAGTAACTACCTACATAGGATTTGAAACTATAACTGCTATAAACAGACAACAGATATCTATTCGATTTGAATTTCGAATATATGCTACTTGGAAATATCTATTGCTTCACCTTATCCAAAACAAATCGCTCTTCAATATACTTTGCCTGTCGAACCGAAACACGTGCTTTGAGCATTTCCAGCAAGTCCAACTTCGATTAAATGTATGAGAATAAAAGAGCATCACTCATTTCTTTGAGCATAAGGTCAACCTTGCTTTGACTGCATTAAAATAGCCCTTTCTGAAAACATAGGCTAGCAAGATCACAACATAAAAATAAAATATAAAAAAATCAAGTTGGATAGGCTCCAAACAACTTCAATCGCTTCAATTTATCCACAAAAGATTTGCCAACTATTTGGTTTTAAAGATTATTTTCGACAAAGTTCGTCTCTCATTTTACAACTTTAAAAAAATTGAGACAATTGAAATCAAAACTAAGCAAACAAGTTCCAATGCCTCCACTATGCATACACTTAGATCACATATGAGTGCAGTTGCATATACATGTGTGTTTCACCGGCCAATTGCGATTAAAATGCTAATCCGACAATTTTCGGCTCAAAAACAAAGTTAACCAAGCATAAATGAAAACCAATTGTAAACCAAGGTAGAATCAAGCTATGATACTCTTAGAAGCTTAATTATACATTGATTGAATAAGGTTAGGTGTTTGGAATCCATTGGCATGCTTAAAAGTACACAAAAACACGAAAAACTAAGTTTCAGGGTTCTGCAGAACTGACACGGTCATGTCATCAGGACACACGGTCGTGTCATCCCTTACATGAGACCCTGACACGGTCGTGTCACCTCACCAGTACAGCAAAAATGCATCTTCACGTTTTCGCGCATAAAATCTTGTTTTCAAATCCGTTTTCGATTCCGTTTTCGCCAATGCATCCCTAACACTTAGACCATACAAACTAAACTTGAAAACTTAGCATTTCAACTCAAAACAACTTAATCAAACTCATCTCAAAATGACTTATTTTGCAAAAGCGCTTAAAAACGACTTTTACTTAAAAACCCGATTTCTTCCCAAGATGATTTCTCTCCAAAACCAAGTGATTAAAATAGAAAATCATATCATCCTAATTCATTCTAACAACTTCCTTAACTCATTCAACATCATCAAAATCAAACTTTTTCATTTTCAACCCATTTTCACAAAAGTTGCAAAATCACCACAATTCAATCACAACAATACTTTCATCAATACCCAAAGCATAAATTGATGAGAATATCATCACACAACAACATCTACATCATATAATCATGATCTCACCATCATTCAACAACCACAACATCATTTTTTTCCATCAAATTGAACAAAATCAACAAAGTATACATATATACACATCTTGAGCATGTAATTTCATCATTAACAACTCAATTATCATTAATTTCACATACCCAGTCATTACATCAAAACCTAACCACGAATTTCACCAATTAAAATCACAATAACCACTTTTCACAAATAAGCACTTTTGAACATAAGTAGAAAAAGAGATTATACAAGGATTATGAATGAAAACTAGCCCCCTTACCTTAAATCTTCACAAATCTAAGCTAGTGCTTCACTTTACCTCCAATCCCTTGAGTCTCTACCCTATTTTTGCTCTTCAAGTTCTTCCCTCTTCAAAACCCTCTCTCTAGCTCTTTCTCTCTCTACCTCTCTCAAAATATTTTGTGAGAATGAACAAATGATACTAGGTGACCTAATTTCCTCGAAGACTAAGGTTTAAATAGGCTCACTGATGACAGTCCGTCATTCCACATTTTTAGTGTCTTTTTATGATATTTGTGAGTTCACAGGCAAGTTTAAGCAGCAAGAAAAACTGAAGAAACTGAAAAAAGGGAATCGTGTCACGATTACTAAAAAACGTGTCACGATTTGGAGCTTTCAAGAAACATGCATTCGACATTGGTGAAAATGTGTTACGATGGCAAAAACGTGACACGATTATGGAAACCCTAATTTTGGTGGTGTGTTACACAAGCAGAAACGTGTCACGATTTACTTAAATCGTGCCAAGATTTACTTAAATTGTGCCACGATTTTAGGAACAGTTGTTGCCTATTTAAGCTGAAGACTATTCTGAAAACAAGGGTTACGAATTGGAGAGAGCCAATTGCGATTTTGAGACCTAAAGACGGCTAGGAGTGCGAATTCTTCAACCTTCTATCAGTTCATGTATGTTTTGATTCCATTATTGATTATGTTATTTGTAAACTCGATTATGAGTAGCTAAATCTCTTAGAGATTAGGTTTGAGATGATTCTTTATAACCCTAATTGAACCATGTTGTTGTGAAACTTTATTTATTGTGAATGAAAATCTAGTTTTTATTCAATTCAATTTTTTTTAATGCTTTTTATATCCCGATCAAATATAAACATGATTTAGTGAGAATGAATGACTACTGACCCTAGTTTTCATCTTAAACAGGATTGAATTGTTCTAATAAACATGGTTAGTTTATGAATGGATAATCGTTTGTTAGTGATAATAGGTTAACGTTCATAAAACCTTCAAAGAATATTAGACCACCTAAGGAATTAGGGGCTGTAATTGGAGAAGAGGGTTCTAAGTTAAGTGATTGATTCGGGCTATTTTGTTAATCATCGTGGAACTAGAAAATCATTCATAAGAATAGGTGCAGTATTCCAATTAGGGGAACATAGATGATTCAAAAGACTTGATCTCATCTCTCTTCTTATTTTCTAACCAAATCTATATTTTCTAACTGAATCTTTATTTTATGTTATTTAATTTTATGTAATCAAATCAAATCTACTGCCTAGTGGCAAACAAAATAATTTATACATCCTAAATATTTACTTTATTACTAAATTGAGATTAACACAGTCCTCGTGGATACGAACTTATTTTATTACTTCGATAGTTTTTGGTACACTTGCCAATTGTCTATCACTCACCAATATTGGGCTTAATTCCTTTTGTCTTAATGGGCTCAATACACTTACTAACTAACCCGCATTATTTACTCGCCTACGGTTAAAGTTATCGAATAGTCATCGGCTCACAACTAATAACCACACTAGTAACTTAGTAAAATAATGGTTCTCACTTAAGCACTAAAAATAATCCTCACCATGAAATTACTAATTTACCCTTGCTCACCAAATGACCAAAATACCCCTTTAGCACTAAAACCCACTAAAATACACACATAGGTAAATAATCACATACGAGCATAAATAAACACAAATTAAAACAATTACAAAAATAAATCTAGCGAAAATTGGGTTGTTACACAAAACACGACTAAAATACACATAAACTGACTACTTTAACTCTAAAATGACTCTAAAAGTGGACTGAAAATCCTATATGATTTCTTGAACTTTTGCTTGTCCTTCCTCAAGCAAACTTTCTTGTAACTAAAATTCAAAGTAAAATAACACAACTCCCTGAATGATAAAAATACCATAAAAGATTTTACATTTTTGACGATGTAGCTAACTTTTTAATGCTTACGAATGGACATGATTCTCGGTCTACGTGCTTTGATGCAAACCAATATGAATCAATCATGTGGATTGCCAAATGATAAATTTGTATTGTTGATAAAAGTTTTAAAACAGTGTAAATGTGTAGCAAAGAGTTTCAAGCACCTTTTTAGTGATTGATACTGAATTGGTATTTAATATTTTTTATAAGCATAATATCACCAAAGTTCAACTCAAAAAGTGTTGTTCGCGAGTCATTTAATTTTACATCTAAACACTATCAAATGTCAAATACATGATCAATCACTTAAACATAATATCACCAAACTTCAACACAAAAAGTATTGCTCACAAGTCATTAGATCATCTAAGCACTTTCACTTGTTAAGCATCCTTGGAGTTATGACAACCAACTATATGTTTATTCCCTTTCTCATTTTCATTAGAATCTTTAACAGTAGTTAAATGAAATTTAACAAATTCTTTGAGAAGTGTAACATGTATAGAATTGTTACAACCATAAAACTCCATGACTACAATTTGCCCTTGAGTGTTGCAATCGACTCTCCAAAAATAATTTTTTTTTGTCTTTATGATACTCTTTGTAATAGGAACAGAAGGGTGAGTATGTTTTGCAAAAGAAGACCTCGTTGAATCATTTTTTTAAAATAAGTTTGATTCATTAAATACTTCATTATTCGATAAGGTGGCATTGTCTCGAAACTAGTACAAACATAACTCCACACTTCTCACCATCATCACTTAAATGTACCAAGGTATTCACACACGAATATGCAACACGTCCAACAAATGCAGACCATACCAAGTCACTAGAATGACCTACGTGTAACAACATCTTACCATTAAATATCGAACCATCATAAGCAAATTCAACACAACTGATAGGGTTTACATCTTTGACCACTAACACAGCTATGTCCCAATTGTTCTTTATATCCAGTACTTCCTTACGAACTACAATGTTATGTATTATATGTTCACAAAAAACATGAACATAGGTCATCAACTTGTATGGTGAATCATGTACAAAATGTTTCGTCAATTTTACCATTTACTACAAGGCTCAACTTTATAGCCCATGTAAAAGTCGTCACCTTGTCAATTATTCTCATAAATTTTAAATCAAATAAAGATTTATGAAGTGGTGCAAGAGCAGATTTTGATGTACTCATCTCTCTCGCGTAGTAAAACATGAAGATATTTAACAAAGACAGTAAACAGTGCCTTAGAGATGTCTTTTAACCCACACACAGAGAGAGTTCAAATATCAAACTATTATTGTTTTGGTGAAATATACTAGTTTGCATTTTACCTTTTTTTTTCTTTTTCCAATTACATGTTATAAAATTTGTTTTTTTTTGTGTTCTTGCTAAAACCTTACTGTTCTTGCAATACATCATGTCATTATATGCGCGTAAGTAGTATAAAAAAATGTTGCATTAATAAACAATACAAATCATTGTATAAATGGTACTAACATACAACAATGCACATCACTAAACACAAAATTCAGACTTCATACTAACGATAATTAATCTACAATCTATGATAATAATACACATATTACCACATATATACAATTATATCTACAATACATAAATAAAGACAACGAGATTATTGCATAAAGTTACAAACATCAAACACACTAACAATAGAAGTTTAGAACAAAAATTAATTATTCAAGATTTATATACAAATATTCATATGAAAATTAATAAAACAACACACGTCAGCAATTAAATACTTTATAAAATGATATTTATGTAACATTTATATTACATCTCTCACGTCATTGCACCACATACAAAACACTGAATTTTATTAAATAATATAGATATTATGAAAAAAAACATTAAGTGACAAAATAATAACGTGAATGTGTAAAATAAATAATTAATAACATATCTATCACGAGGTAAAAAGTTAGAGAGTGCAAAAACTATGTCATTTTATATTCAAATATATCGTAGAATGTTTAATGATAATCTTTAAATATTTTTATATATGGGTTAACATGATCCAATTGAACATGATCCAATTTAAATACTAATCGAATATTTTCCAATTTATACAACCACTAATAATCTTACATTATCAATTGCCTGTGATATTTTTTTTTTGCATAAGTTTAATGAAAGTGTGTTAGGTAAAATATATCATGTAACCTAAATAGTTGTAATTTTACTTTAACACAAATTTAAACACGGATAATAAAAGGTGAAAGTTAGTGTAAATGTAGTTCAATAAAATTTATTTATTTTTCGATTAAATACATCAAACATATACACAATTGGTTTCCTTTAAAATATATGTAATTGGTTAGTGAACACGTACATGCGCGTGTATATAAATGAATTGAACTTTAAAATCCAAAGTAACTTATTATTTATAATAAATAAATCAAGCATCAACTAATGTGTATATGCGCACATGTGTGTATATATTTATTTTAAAAATAAAATAAAGAGATTTTACTTTACTAATTTTAATAAAATACTAAGAAATATCTATGCAAATGAAGCGGTTACAAGTCCTTTCTTACAAAACTCTATTGACCTTGCCAATCAAAAATTTGTAGTAAGATTACAACATAATAAAGTTGAACTGTATGATAAGTGCTATCATATAATGCACGTACAACACCTTTAAAAGGGATTGACTCAAATTCAGTTTGATTGAGTTTTCACATCTTAATGGTATAAGGAAAAATGATTTCCTTATTGGTGATTTTGTAGTGTTAGTTAACTCTTAATGTCGATACTTTTATTAGGGATATTAATTTTGTTAATTTGTTGTATATAGAATTTAATTAAATATTATTTAATTAATTGACTTATATCTTCTTGTTTTTTGTTTTCCTCTTATGAGAACATTAACAAAGTATGACTTGTATTTATTACAAGCAAGTGCGAATGCTGCACAAAGTTCAAAACCAAGAAAAAAAAGTAGTAAGAAAGATATATATATATATATATAATGTATATGAAAATATTAATATGTCATAAAATTTGATTTGGATAAGAGGGACTCTCCACCTAGTTCTGCTACAGTGAGTCTTAAGCATCAACTTTAACATCTAAAGACTCATTCAGAGCTAGCTTTGAAGTGTCTATGTCAAATTCACTTTGTGTGGAATACATATTAATTTCTTCTACAAATTTTACTGCATCTTCTATTAAACAAAAAATATAAAACAAGACAATTAAAAACAAAAGTTCTGAGATCTCTTCTTCAAAACAAGTGAGCCACCAGTGCTTATACATAATAACAGCCCTAATGAAAAATAAGTAGATTCTAAAAAAAACTCATGTATAATATAAAAAACAGATCGAAAAAACCTTAAAATGTCCAGGTTTTCAATAATTTTGAATCTCTTCCGTCTTTTCTTGAGGCAAATTATCTTAAGGCAAAAGATTAGGCAAATTAAAACACAACAACATAAAATATAAATGGACAAAAACGAAAGTCAATAAATGGTAGAATGTCGATTATCTTGATCAAAATAAATAGAATGTTGCTTTAAAAGATAGTTGAAGAAGGATTTCGGTGACTACATTTTCTTTTATCTATTTTGTATGAAAGGCTTCACAAAACACCAACCGAAACTAATCAAAACAATGATGGTGAACAAAACAACAATTTAAGTGAATTGAAATATTTATACCCACATATCAAATCCATGAGATATCCCCAGTGAATTTAACATTGTGTTTATACACTGCAGCACATATAAGATATAAATCCTTAAAGTTAAGTAAATCAAACATCAACTATATTACTACATGAATTATTTTAACACTTATCATTTAAATCGTTTTTTCTTTTCCTTGCAATAAAATAAAAATCCTAAAAACCTAAAGCTATCAAACCTCAAACAAAATCCCACTCATCGTTAACAGTTAATGTTTCTCTTCCTCCTCTTTCTTCGCCATAGCCATGGTGGTCGCTCAGCCCAACTAACCACCATAATCCAAAAGCACATCCAAATCTTCAAGTCTCTTCAATTCAAACATTCAACATATTCGAGGTCTCTTCGTTTTTTCATAGCTTTGCAATTGTTTGTACATTGAAGCTTTTTGCATTTTAACAAGTTGATGAACAATATTTTAAAGGATAATCTATGTTTTTTACAATCATTTTTGAGAATAAAAATATCAAAAATTCATGGAAACAATTTGTTGCTTTTTGCCAAGGATCCTGAAAACTAAAATATTGTGATATTGAAAAATGCAATTAAAACATACTCAAATGTTAATTAACTAAAATTTAGCAATTGATATTGAATTGGTGTTTAATATTTTTTAATAATAATATTTAATGTTTTTTTAAGCATAATATTACTAAAATTCAACTCAAAAAATATTTTTTATAAGTCATTCGATTTTATATCCAAACGCCATCAAATGTCAAAAACATGATCAATTACTTAAGCATAATATCACCAGAATTCAACTCAAAAAAGATTGTGCACAAGTCATTAGAATTTACATCCAAACACTATGAAATGTCAAATACATAGTTGGTTATAAATAAAAGAGAAATAATAAAATGATTCATTAGAAGAGAAAACTTTCACTTATTAAGAGCTCTTATTATTGGTTCCTCATTTTCACTTGTTAAACATTTTTAGATTTATAACCATCAACTATATGTTTATTCTCTTTCTCATTTTCATTAAAATCTTTAGTAGTAGTTAAATGAAATTTAAATTTTTTTTTTGTTGAGATGTGTAATGTACAGAATTATTACAACCATAAGACTATCTTCAATTCTACAATTTGCCCATGAATCTTACAAAAGAAAATCTTGTCGAATTGTCTTTTTTAAAATAAGTTTAATTAATTAAATATCCCATTATTTGATAATGTAGCATTGTCTCGAAACTAGTACAAACATAATATTCACACTTCTCCCCGTTATTAAATGTACCAATATATTCACATACGGATACGCAACAAATGCAACAGACCATACCAAACCGCCAAAATGACTACGTTGTACACATGCCTTTCTATGCTCATTAGTATATAAAACGATGTTATAACATTAAATAATATTATACAAAATGCATTGATATACAACTATACATGTCACTAAACACAAAAAATTCTAAACTATAATACATGTCACTAACACACAAAACAATTCTTACTTTGTACTTACAATCAATCTACGGTCTATGATAACATTGCACATAATACCACATATATACAATTATATCATATCCACAACAAATAAACAAAGACAAATAGATTATCATATAAACATTAATATGAAATTTAATAAAACAACGCTCGTTAGAGTAATTAAATACATTATTAAGGTATTGAAACTTACATTACAATGTATTGGTCACATGGTTCATCAAAAACATAATTTCTTGACTAATATTTTTCTATATATCTTCATATATATGTTAACATTATATAATTCAACATGTTATTGTTTCTTTTGTTTTAAAAAACTATGTAAGTTCAAGAGTTGTTTTTTGTAAAATTGAGCAAATGGGCCAACCAAAACTCAAAGGTTCAATTCATTGAAATCATTAGTATATAGTAAAAATAATCTCATTACTGGTTGATTGTTATGAATTGTAGTTTTCAATTTTCAGTTATATTTAAGTAGCCTGCACTATTAATAGTTCTATACTACCTAAAACAACTAAAACATTTAATAATAAATAGTTGAGAAAGTTGAGTCATTAATGTCTTAATTTGAAACGAGCTTAGCATTCAACAGACCCAATCAATATTGATTTACACTAGTGAATATTAATTTATTTTTTTCCAAACGAAAATTTGCACTTTTGTTAACTTGGACCTTATATATGTGTGCACGTGCGCATTCTCTTAAAAATAAAATAAAGAGATTTAACCTTACTAATTTTAATAAAGATGTAAGAAATACATAAATGTAATATATATGAAAATTAAGATGTTACTTGATGAGTTTAAAATAATATTAGTGCTATACGTACACAACTATGATGATTTGTTGCCCATAACACATTATTTTACTATCAATGTGGCATATTGACATATGCTAATGGTATCACCACATAAAACCAAACAAAATTAAAAAATAATGTGTCTATAGTTAAATTATATTTTTACGAGGAAGAGATCTACCTTGTATGAAAGATTAGAAACATGTGTAAGTTTTTTATTAAGATTGTTACTCAATCTAACAAGTTACTTTATTTTCTTATAAATTCTCATGATCTATTGAAATATTTAACATATATGTAAAATATCACATATACATAGTATAAATGATTGTGATTTTAAAATACAGGCAAATGTGTAACTTGTATGGTTGAATAGGAACCGATGTGATTGAGTGATCTTAAACTAAGTGCTTGAGAGCATCTTGTTTTTAACTGCGTGTTCCAATCTAATGTGATAATTGAAATTTATACTAAACAGTGGAAGCAAAGATCTCCCAATGATCAAACACAAGAGAACAACCAAATCTATCATAGGTTGTCCGGAATTATAATTGAATTCAATAATATATATAATATATATACAATAAGTTATTTAATAATTGATATAATATTTATATTAAATTTTATTTAATTAAATAAAGTTAATTCATAAATCCCACAATTCTTCCACTTGAATGATTTTAATTAATGATTAAAATATAATGTAAGAGTTAAAGAATAAAAATATCAATTATTTATAATAGCACTTGTCTACAAAATAATATAAGAAACACAAGTTTTAACAATGCATCAATAAATCATATACATTAGTTTTTCAATAACCTCAAAAGTTGTTTTTTTTTTGTTTATGACCAGAGAGTGTATTATAAATTCTACGCAAGTGTGTATGACAATGATAATTATTTTGATTCTTGTTTTGTTTATAACATTGTGTAGACACTTTTCACCAACCTCACACACACACACAAGAGTGAGATTTTATTAAAGCTCAATAGTATATAAACATTGTGAACACAAGAGTGAGATTTTATTAAAGCTCAATAGTATATAGATCTCTCTTGTTTATGAGTGTAATACAACAATTCTAATGACACTTGACGACAATTAAAAAACACGAGGAAGCATAGAATAATTTCAATAATCATCAAGCAAATAGAAGATCCAATAAATAGGTTTCGTCGCGAAAAAATAGAGTTTTAAAATTGATTCGCACAATTTACTTGAGAAAACACGTGTTACTTATTATGATGTTTACATGCATCAGGGGTTTAAAGGCATGGAGAAATTTTCGAAAACATTGGCTTGAACTATAAATTTGATTTTGTAATGGAAACATCACAACAATCGTTTCAACAATTTCGATTCATAATCATATTATAAATATATTTGAACCGCAGATCATGAGAGATAATATTAATATATAGAAATAAGATAGATTGATCGACAAGTATAATACAAAATCATGATTCAAATTAAAATCACAATCCACAAAATGATGATTAGATGATTAACCAGTGGGTTGATTGGTAGAATCGATTATTATGTTGTAGTTTTAAGGTGGTCAAAGTGAAAAAGAGATAGGATAGTATGTATAGATTTTTTCTTTCAAAAAAAAAGTATGTATAGATTTTTAAAATTCAGAATATAAAATTGATTTTTTTTATCTTTTTTGAATGATAAACATTAGTATGTTAATTGTGATGTTATTTTTTGTCTTCTTGCCATGATTTAATCCCTAAAATTCCAACTCTTTAACCCTTAACTCAAACTAGTGAGTCCATCTTTGCTCCATTTCCTTTTCCTCAATTTACCCCATTTCAAGTCAAAGATGTGTGACATGTGAAAAAAATAAAATCAATGGTTATGATTAAAAGGTTTGAAAAAAGCAATTCTTTAACGAAAATAAAGGCTATGCGCACTCCTTCTTCCTACAAACTCTCCTTTTTCCTTTCTCAAGTAGCTTTCCATCTTCCTCCCTATGTGAAAAATGGTCAAAATAACTTTGTTATCTCTACACATACTTTGTACATATATTAGAGTGACACCAAAGAGGCCCCTTCAATCCTTCTTCACATGTATTTACTTGTTCTTTTTTGTATTTAGAATTCGTGTGCATTGGACTTAATGATTGCAAAAACCACCAGTAGCTGAACCAAACTAAGCAAACAAATGAATTTCAAACAGAGTAATTCAGCCTGGCTCCTCAAACTACACTAAACCATAAACAAATTTTAAATCATTCATTCTAACAAACATATGAAGCAACTCTTAAACATTTTTCAAAATTGGAAACAACCATTTCAGCTCCATTCAAAATTTGAAACAACCATTTCAGATCTGGTGAAAATTTAAGGTTTCAGAGCTATATATAACGATGGCTGTTTGAAGTGGTGAAGAGAAAAGTTTGACTGAGGATGATTTAGGTGAGGTGATGTGAACCATAAGGCGGCGCTAGTGGATGGAGGGAGAGGTGCGGCGGCGGCAGTGGGAGGGAGAGAGGCAGCTGTGAGACTACGAGAGAAAGGAAGAAGGAGCGCGTAGAGTTTGCAGAAAGAAGGATGCGTAGCCTTTATTTTCATTGAAGAATTGCTTTTTCCAAACCTTTTAATCATGACCATTGATTTTATTTTTTCCACATGTCATACATCTATGACTTGAAATGGAGTAAATTGAGGAAAATAAAATGGAGCAAAGATTGACTCCAAACTAGTTGAGTTACCCAACCCACATGTACAATTGATTTATGTGCAATGTGTATGAATATCGTAAATTGTATCAACTCCCGTAAAAAAAAATCAACAGTTCCAAAGTACTCCCTCCGTCCACATTTATAATACCTTTTGGTATATATATAGAGGGAGTGAGGGATCTATTGACTCCAAGAGTAAGTCTAAAGACTTACTCCAAATATTAACCCTTGATTTTAATACCTTTAAGTCTAAAGGATTTATACCTTTTGCTTTTTGTTTAAAAAATGTATTTATGTACTACTTAAACTTTTATAGAATGATATAATCTTAGTCTTTTACATTTCTTCGAAATAGAATTACTTTTTGTCCACATTATTGATTTGGTTTATGTTGTTGGAAACATTGTAGAATGAAAATGAAATTGTAATGGTTGATGAAATTCAAAACAATGAAGCAGATATGTTGTGTTTAGCTTTGTAACTTAATTTTAATGTTGGAAAAAAATTATATTGTCTCTAAAAAAACCCACACAAACCGCATTGGTTTGGTTTGGATTTTATTTTTAAAGTCAACCGAACCAAACCAAACCGCATGTTTTTTTATCTTACAGTTCGGATGACTTTTACCTTCAAAACCGAACCAAACAGCACCGCGAACACCCCTAGTTACTGGTGAAATCAAGGGTCAATATTTGGAGTAAGTCTTTAGACTTACTTTTGGAGTCAATGAATCCCTTCTCATATATATATATATATATTTATATATATATGATTAATTAGAATAGACTGACAGTGTAAAACAACTTTACACCATCAACCAATTACATTCATCCAATTAGACACATCATCTTAAGTGTTATGAGTGTTAAAAATGGAAAAAATCAAATAAAATCTTTTTATAATAATTGTCTTCTACCCACGTTTTTAATTTGGACATTTGATTTAGCCATTTTTAATCTTCATTATGATGTTGCATTCTTTCACCCTGCCAAACCTTGTCTTCATATTCTAATTTTGCAGACCTTTGTTCATGTATGATCCTTGAAGTCTTTTAGAGTTGCAAAACTCAACAAGTTACATTTTGGTTTTTAGAACCATCATGAAATCCTTTAACATAGCACAAATTAAACACATGAATGTCATTGAAGCGGTTATGAATGTTGAAGATTTCGAGTCAATTTATTTAAGTACATTTGCTTAAGAGGTTGTTTGTTTTTCAATGGATTGATATACGTTGGTTAAGATTTCAAAAAGTATCATATCATATTTGGATCATTTGGTTAATGTTATGTTTTTTGCTTCCTTTTATTCTTCAGTAGCTATTTTTCCATTTTGTGAAAAATTGTTGACAGGAAATAGAAAAAGGTAGGACAAAGTTAGAGAAAGTAAGAGAGACTTAGGTTGATGTTGTAATTCTGTAATCACCTTGTTCTAGGCTAATAATAAATGTGGGATATGGTATTTATTATCCATATTTTATTTCATTTTTCCTTTTTATAACATTTAAGGTGATGTGTCTAATTGAATGAATATCATTGGTTGATGGTGTAAAATAGTTTTACACAGTCAGTCTATTCTAATTAATCTCATATATATATATATATATATATATATATATATAAAAAAAGTTAGTAGCGTCATAAATATTTATAATTTGTGTATAACTATTACTAAATCACCCTCAGTGTATAGAAGAATCATGCATTTAATGTTGATTTTCATATTTTTTTTTTGGTAGTGATAATGTTGATTTTCATATTCTAAGACATATCGGTATTAGTAGTATTGATAAATGAAATGTTTGAAAAAAAGAATAATACATGTATTTAAAAATTGGGTCATGCTAATTAAGAGCCCGTTTGTTGCGAATTAAAATAAAAGTGATTTTGACATAAAATAATTTAGAGATTATTATATTATAGAGATTTTATGAAAAATCAGAATCTATTTTGCGTTTGTTTACCGTAATAAAACACTTTTTTTAAACAAATAATATAGTTTGTTTGGATACAACTATATAAAAGGATTTTTTGTTACAAAATTAGTTGAATCTTTCAAACATTCTCTCTCTTTTAAAAAAAATCTATTTTGTGAGATGCTGCTCTTAACAACTTCTCATTTGAAGCTGTTTTTAGATTTAGATTTTTTTTAAAAACTGTAATGGATGCAAAACTCTTAAAAGTGATTATTTTTTTTAAAAGAAGTAATTTTTTTCTTAAAAAAGCTATAACAAACAAGCTCTGATACTCAATAAGACATTTATCAAAGAAACAAAAAAAACTTGTATATTTTTTACACTTTTAAGAGATAAACTTTAAAGATAGTTTTGCTATATTTAGTTTCTTAACAAGGGCCTGTAAAACACTTGTTAATTTTCCTTATAAATTTGCTAAAAGCTTATATTTAGAGACGGACAAATGTTCCAAACGAGTCTTATAATTATGGAGGGTGCAATTATATAAGTTCTAATCACTACTCAGTCAATGCCCGAATTCATACTCATTATTACAACGATTCTTCAATCCCTACGAATTTGTTTGCTACTAAGGTTGACATCAGTATAGCCTTTATGCACATCCATCCAGTCCCATTAAGATTTGTAATTTTTTGGCATTACCATCGCCGGTATGTAATCATGATCCATTAGATATTAACTCTGCCAGCAGTATCACCCATCATTTTCACACTACTGTTCTCCAATCCACTTTTAAGCCAAGCAAGGTTGCTAATGTCTGTAGCTATTGCAGCCAACTCAAAACTTGTGAAAGATTGAGGTTCTGAATATTCAATGAATTCTGGTCCCAACAAAGAGCTTTTGGAGTTGTTACCAAGAGATGAACAGCATCCATGACCACACTGATTAGGCACTGACCGGTCGATAATAGTTCTGTTAAGCATTTTACAAATTTCCACATCTGATTTTGGTGAATGTAAAATAGGTCCTTGCATTGGAACAGGTCTTGGAGTTGATGTTGAAGGTTGTGAACCATTGAAAGCGTTATACGCATTAAAAGCACTTACACGTGCTACTGGCTTAAAAAGGGTCGGTGGATCCCTGACTTCATGGTATAATTGAACATCAGTCCTTGCTTTGTCTTCATTTTTATCATCCACAATCTCCATAGAACTAACATCTCTTCCTTCTGAGGATTTCAAAGAATTAACATCTCCACATGATAGAGTTTCTTCAGATGATGCTTTGGCTTTCTCCAAGCTAATATTTCCCCCCATGTTACCAGATTCTAACTTAGTATTATCATGTTCAACTCCCCCAATTCCCCGACGCCTCAGAGTAGAATTCCAGTGGTTCTTAATGGCATTATCTGTTCTTCCTGGCAGAAGCCTAGCAATGGCTGCCCATTTGTTTCCATGGATTGCATGAGCAGCAACTATGATCCGGTCTTCCTCATCTGAAAAACATTATATTTTGTTTAGCCTATATATTCAGGAAAGTGGAATAATAAGAATACAGAAATTTCTAAGAAAATATAAACTATATAATTAAACCTTGAAGATCACACCCCATGAAGAACAAATGGGACACGGGACATACATGACGCGACATAGACATAGGGACTCGTGCATTAAGCAATTTTGAAAAAAGGAAGGAACTCATGCATATCCAATAGACAGCAGAGATTCACATAAATATTAAATTATACAAAACTGCAGCGATTGAATTTTAACTCTTATAATATTCGAAACATCAAAATAACATAAAGATAAACGACACAAAACAAGCCAACACAAAACTACTAATACTATTTTGTACAAGCCTATTAGAAGCTTATATTCTCTCTTTTGCCTCTGTGATTCAGTGAACAATTGCGCAAGTTCTCTCTCTTTCTCTCTTTGCTAATCCTCAGCTTCCTCTCTAAAATCTAAGAATTTTATCTTGGATCTGAAACAACTTTAATCCAACGTGCCATATCATGTTGGATACTATCTCTAATTTAGGATTCATGCCCAAAACTTGCAAGCACAGGTACCATCTTGAGAGGGGCGAACTGTTAACTAAATTGACTCAGGGAAAACCTCAGCATGATTGATTATATATACATGATTAACAATCACTAGTATTAGGAACCTAAGAAAATAAGTTTTTTTGGGAAGTTGAAGGGAAAAGAGAGGGGAAAGAGAAAGGGAAGGGGGGATAGTTCCCCACTTGGCATGGGGTTTTATTTTCTCCATTAGACTAATTGCCAGAAACCCTCCAATTTGGGGGAACTCAAAAGATGATTTGGGTAAATACTTCAAAGGATTTTGGAAAGCTTTGAAATATTTTTCTCAAATCCTTTTCATCTTTATATTACTCTCAAAACAAAGAATATATTTTTAGTTCTAAGCATTCGCCTTCCCTCCCCTCTAAAAACAATAAAGCGAGGGATTACCCTCCCTTTCCCTCCCCTTTCTTCACTTCCTAACTCCCAAACAACTAAGAAAGTAGGAAACCAAGCACAGCTATACAAATAAAATTAAATCCGAAAAGTCATATCTCCTAAATATAGGAGATATTCCCACTAAATAGGAGATACTGTCCAACTGGGTACAATAGGAAACAGATGACAGAAGCCATGGAGAGTGTCCTTTAATGGTGTAGTTGAAATTCAAAAGAATACTGATGCTGTAAAATGAATACAGCAATTTCTGGATTAATTAATGAAAAAACAAGGCATCAACTTTGAGACGGAAAAGAGGATGAAAAACCTACTCCAAATACACCAAAGTCACAGACAAATAAGGAGAAAGAGGAGTCACAAAAAGATGGTGATTTGGGCCTTCTAAAATGAATCAACATCTTGAGCAAGAAAAACCAAATTGCTTAATTTGAGGGCAGCAATTTGATGGGCTGGATTGCCCAAGTGGAGAAATTCTTGGATCTGCACTGGAGGATGTTGAACACAAAGATGTAACTTGAGTTTGCAAGCACTGAGAGGTAAGCAGTGCACTGGCTCCAGCTTTTGAGTTAGAAGACCCTAAATTGACGTCAACTATGGTTTTGGGGAAGGAGTATGGGCAGTGTGACTGCAAGATTAGTCAACTCGTAGCAAATAATGGGATCCATCAATGACTATATACAATATTATATTATGCTGATGGCATAGGCTTGAAGATCCAGAGGAACAACTCCCGGGATATTCGAGGATTGACAGGTGAAGAAAAATGGTGATTTTCTATAAGTTGGTATTGATCAGCACTGTTTGTGCAATAACATCCATTTGTTCATTCTATTTCTGGTTTATCTCTATCAATAGGCCGCCAAAATACAAGAAATGTGTAAAGCAAGGGGAAGAGAGTTGCTGTGTTTTGTGAAGTCAGTTAATCGGCTCCCATCCCATGCACAGGATCCTAAAAAGAAGCATTAAGGTTGCTGTTTTGGCAGAATATGAAGAAGTGGATAGAAGAAAGGAAGATTGTTAAGATGAATCCCAAGCAGGAGAAGTACAATGGGCAGAATATAGCCACTGTGAGAACTCTTGTAAAACAAGATGGAACTTCAACGGGATGATATTGATGGACCAAGAGAGTAATCGGCTTGGAGTAATCATAGAACTGGCTGGGCAGTTAGCCAGATAGCACTGTTAAGGCTAGGGATTATGCTATCAGTAGAAGATGGGGCATTCATATTCGGTAGTTTTGGATTGGGCAGTTAGCATTGTTAAACCTAGGCAGTTAGCCAGTTAGCACTGTTAAGGCTAGGGATTATCCTAAATAGTATGAAATCAGTAGAAGATGGGGCATTCAGAACTTATTAGTTTTGGGGAATTCAGTAGTGACTCACTTGTAAAGGCTGAAGGAAAACACATGGAAGAAGAGTCTTGTCTCCATTGGCCTCTATTTGTGATCCAGTAAATAATTGCTTAAGTGTTCATTCTCTTTCCTCTAAGGTACTCAGCTCTCTTTTTAAATTTAAGAATTTTATCTTGGTGCCATGTGAGCAAGACTCTTGAATGTATATCAATTCATTTAATTTGGTGATGGGATATCGTTTTAACTAGCTTGCAGCATAATAGGAATATATGCATGCAATGAATACAAGAAATAATCTCACATTTCATTCTAAGAATCAATTGTTAAAAGGAAAGATGATCATATAAAACAATGTTAGGAATTAAACTAAAAATAACAATTGAAAATTTTAAGGACAAACATGACAAAACAAATAATGTCCAGCATCAAAAGATGTTTATTTTCACCATTATTACAAATGGGATTTCCTGATATTAAAACCAAACAGCACAAATGTTGACCATATGCAAAACCTACTTGGCTGCAGAACAAGATACGCAATATCTAAACAAGGGTATGAAATTCACATGGAAGCTCAAATGATGAAGACTTAGAACATCAGGTATGAAGTTCACAAGGAAGCTCAAATGATGGGGACCTATGTCAGAGCATTGAGTTCATTATTTTGCCCATCTTAGGTAGAGTCAAAAGTGAGAAATATACCCTTCAACCATGCGTGGCCATTTGGGGTCTCCGAAACACAAACAAACAGGATGTAAACCTATTATTTATAGTTACGGGTTTCTACTTACGAGTATGCAACCCTCATGTTAAACGACAATTTTCACACCCTATTTTTCCGGAGTGGTTCAAGTTCAAGACTCGAGTCCACTTGGCAAACATCAACCACACTACTATAGCAAGAGTCACGGAAATCAGTCAGTAAGTAATAGCTGCAATAACTACCACCATACCAATCAACATTATTGGCGTAACGACAAAATAGAAATTGATAAAGTAACAGCTAGGTGTTACTTATGATCTATAAATGAACAATAAAAAACCTACAGCAAATCCAAATATTCTATAGCAAATCAGAAAAAAGAACTCTATCCAGAATGATAACAGTATTACAATTTCTTTATGATTTCTTTATGCTATCTAGGCCACACTATTACGATTCTTTATGTCTCAACGACTCCAATTGAGGTCACACAAGCCACATTTGACCATGCGTAAAGGATCACGAACACACTTTAAAACCATTTCCTAAGATTTTTTTGTCTACACGACTGCAATTGAGGTCCACACAAGCCACATTTGACCACGTAAAGGATCACGAACACGCTTAAAAACACTTTAACCTATATATATTTTTTATGTTTCTACAACTGCCATTGAGGCTACACCAGCCACATTTGACCACACGTTAACCACGATTCTTTCCCGCGTAAAAGACCATAACCACGCTTTAAAACCTTTTCCAATAACTTAAAGGTTTATCCTTGTTCTTTTGCAATCTAGACCACATTATTAATATTTTTTATATCTCTACGACTCCAAGTGAGGCCCCACCAGCCACATTTGACCACAAGTAAACGACCATGACCATAATTTTAAACCCTTTGTCATGTACTTATTGTTTTACAAATCAGATAAACCCTAATTATTATTATTTTAACGATAATAAACCCTAAAACTTGACAATACGCATAATCAATTCTTAATTAAACAATCTCAAACCTCAATGCACACAAAACCATTCCATTACTTCATTATAATCTCAATCCACAATGCATGAAAGTTGAAACCTAGACTTAACTTAATCAATTTAATCAAAACAAAATAAAATAAAATAAAATCAAAACAAAATCAAATTCAAATTGAAAAGAATCAAACCAAATGATTGTCCTCAAATGGTTAACGAACTTCACTTAAAGCACAAACCATTCAGGAGAACCCGAAGTCGAACAATTCTTAAACCAGATTAACGTTAACAACGAAAAAATAAACTTAAAAGCGATCATTAACAAGTTACATACCAGTGAAGGGTTTCCGTTTAACAGAAGGGTCAAGCTGATTACACCACCGGAGCCGGCACGACTTCCCCGATCTTCCAGAAATCCCACGAGCAATCAAACTCCAGTTTCTAGCACCGAACTGACTAACAAGACGACTGAGAATGGCGTCTTCTTCAGGAGACCAAGGTCCTTTCACTTTGCTACCACTACTTCCTTCGCCGCCTTCGCCTAATGCGGCTAAACCTTCGTCGCCGCTTCCGTCGTGCACCGCCGTGAGGGTTGGTGGTTGTTGTTCAGGTTCCATGACGGTTACGGTTTAGAGAAAAGAGTGAGAAAAAGTGAAAAGAAAAGGGTTTTGTTGTGAAAGTGATGGTTATTAAACAGAGAGAAATTCGCGCATGTGTTTCGACGGTTGATGAAAAGAAACGGGTCAGGAAAATGTTTACAATTACAATTCTATCCTTGTTATTTTTCTTTAAAAAAATATAAAAAGTAAGTTGTAATGATTACCCCTCGGCTCCTGTTTATTCGATAATTGATGTATTTTGTCTAGAATATAGACCAAATGCATCTTTTATGCAATTAATCAAAAAAGTCAAATGTTTCTTATAAATAGGACCGGATGAAGTATTTTTTAAAATAATTAAGAGGAATGCTAGCAACATCTTTTTTAAACACTCTCTAATACTCACTTTTTTATTGGTTTAAATCATTGTTAACCTACATTTTGGAAATAAAACCCCACAAAAAGAGGTGGAACATACATGTATTCCATCCAATAAAAAGGAAGTGCTAGAGAGAATGTTTAAAAATAAGTATTGCTAGCATTCTTCAATAATTAAATATAAAAATATCAAGGCAATTCTCCTTAAGAGGCCAAAGATGTTATGGTACCCCTTAGATGTTCGTTAAACCCCTCTAAATTGCTCATAAGTATGAAAAAAGTTGATCTCGAGATACAACCTGATCAATTGAATAATTTAAAAGATTTATTGAACAACTATTTGATTATTTTGACGATGTAGTATTTGTTGTTTTGATGATAAATGTTTTGTGGCATTTTGGCCTTACATTGACTCTTTTTAGTTCTTTTTATCTAATATTATTTGGTAATAACATTTTCATTTTAAAAAAATAATAAATAATTTAGTTTGTATTTGTCGCTTCCCACAACATTTTGACCAAGTTCCAACATTGATTTGTTGGATAAATACTAAAGTTATGTTTGTTTCAAGTGTAGCAAATTTATTCTTAGGAATAACATTCTTTGGAATATAAAGATTGAAATTTTATTCCAAGGTATTTTAAAAAAAGATGTTTGGTTAACATTATAATATTCTAAGAAACCTTAAAAATAGAGAATATAATAGGTAATTACACATGATTTTATTCCCATCTCCATGAGAATTTTATTCCCACCATTTTCTTTGGGAAAACTTTTCTATTCTCCGGAACATTTTATACCCGGGAATAAAATTTAGTAAACTTGTAACAAACATAGTCATATGCATTTTTATGATTTTATTCCCAGGAATCTACAAATATAACTTGAAACAAACACACCCTAATAAAATATTAGAGCATCAAAGTGTTTATCTTCTTTTAATATAGGAGTACTAATTAAAGATAGAAAAAAAAGGTAAAATATGTTTTTGGTCCCTATAAAATTGGGAACTTCTAAGTTTAGTCCTTACTTAATTTTAATAGATTTTTTAGTCCCTACAAAAAAATTACTTCTAATTTCAGTCCCTATTACAACAAAGTTTGTTTAATTATCCTTAAACTCTTAAATTTTTGAACGATTTTTTTTAAGACAAGTTTAGAACACTATGAAATGTTCATTTACTAAAATTTAGAATTTTTTAACATGAAACGAATTAAATATGAATTTTTTAAAACGGAAAAAGTTAAAGATAAAATAAACAAAATCTGGACGTAGAAATCAAATTTTGCGACAATATTTTGCAGAGGAACTTTTAGTAATGTTCTTAACAAATCTGCACAAAATTGTTCAAAAACTCAAGAGTTTAAGCATAATTAAACAAATTTGAATTGAGGAGGGACTAATACTGGGTGCATAAATTTTTTTTAGGGGCTAAAAGAACTATTAAAATTAAGTAAGGACTAAACTTTAAAGATCCCAATTTTATAAAGACCATAAACATATTTAACCCAAAAAAAAATAAGGAAAGAAAGTCACAAGTGAGTTGGTCAATTTTTTTCTGTTCCATTTTTTGTCGGTTTCTCCACCATTTGACTGTGAGTTTTTACCTTACCGTTTTAACCTAAAATGGATAACAACAAAAATGAAAATGATTGCGTTGGTTTACCCTATTATGAGTCTAATTCACATGTCACTCCTCCTAGCATTTTGGACATGATTTGCCACTGATTCAAACACAATTTTTGACCCAAAAATGAGTCCCGTATTGATATCATATACTGTATTTTTTTTTTGTGATGGTTGGAGTTTGAACCATAGACCTTGCATATATTATGCATTGTTCCTACCAACTGAGCTAATCTCACAATGACATATAATTAGAAGAAAAAAAAAGTATAAATACAATCAACATGTCATACAATTATTGTATTTAATGTCGATTTTTTTTTATTTAAATAGCATTTTTGTGTTTTTATTTTATTTTTTATCTTTGATATAAGTTTGTATAGTTATTTCTGTTTTTTTTAAGGAATATAGTTACTTTTGTTGAGAGTCTTTGAACTATTTAGCTACTTTTGATAGAGTAAAATATTAATTATCTAACAGCTTCTACATCATGAAATGAGTTGTTAGATGTAGATCCAATGGTATAAACCAGCCTCGTGAGGACAATAAAAGTTTTGAACTCGTTCTTAGATTGAGTTGTTGTATTTTGTATCCATTGGCCTGGACCATCGAGGCTGAGATTTGGTCTAGATTGTAGTCGTTCTCAAGTTAGTAGCCTGATGGAACATATGGTTTAGATCGCGGGGACGAGGATATTCGAACCCGTCGAGAACGGGGATGATGTTTAATTTCTCATCTTCAATAGGTATAAGTAGGGTAACAAATAAGTATATGAGAGTTGGGGTTGTGGATGAGAAGGTAAAATCCGTCCCCACCCCACCCCATCGTCATGCTGCTTGTATGTAAAGAAGCTTCAAAATATGTATTTTGGGATACTGTCTCTGAAGCACCGACACTTCTGATCGAAGACGTGTTCAGTTTCAAACATGTCTTGATGTAAGTGTTGGACACTCACACGACAACATCTGATTACATGGAATTATGTTATTTCTTCAAATTATCATCAGAATTGATGTGTGAGTGTGCGTGTCGTGTCTGTATGTCTATGCTTCATAGAACACGGGTACAAATATTTTGCTAAGTACTTAGAAATGAAAGTCCTACTCAAGTGCCAATTTCATATGGATTGTATATTTGATTGAAGTGGAGAGCTTGGCACTTGTAAATACTATAGTACGAATAATTGAATTCAAAGAATATGAGACCTATTTCGGAGTCTTTGTTTTCCATTCATTTGTAGTAAAGTCACAAAGTTCCCACTCTTAAACAAAGAATGAATCAACTTTGGATCAATCTTTGTAATAAGTTAATGGTGGTTCTAAGCATAGTTGAAATGGACGATTACATGTTCTGATTAAACTTTTCCCTCCTAAGACTTTATATTTATAGCTACTACCCAAGGAGTAAGTTAGATAAACCAATATAACTGAAAAATAACCAACTGCTGAGTTGCCTTGAGATGCACGTAACAACAGGAATTCAAGTGAGGCCAAGAGGTGAGTACCAAAGTTCAACCATAATTTTAATCTCAACCAATTTTCCTTAATTCTAATTTTAATCTCAATTTTTTCCCCTAAACTCATCAAATGGAATTGCAATTCATTATATCCTATAGATTCTAACAGGTACTTCAAACAAGGAAGTCTAAAAGTAAATGACATTAGCCTACCTTTCAGAAACTAGTTGACACACAACTTTCTTGAAACGAGTCTTCCTGCAACCATCTATTTGTAAATTGGACTTTGTGGATGATAATTCAACCACTCTAGAAGTCTTTGGTTTAAAGGTCAAACAGCTTTCTCGATATTGACAATCACCTCAGTCTATTCATTTTTCTTCAAAAAGTGATGAATGGAAAACCAGATATGCATGTCTCATTTCGTGTTTCTGCCTTTGCTATCATGTCATTGAGTTTGTCGCGGCAAACTCATTGTGGATTTGAAGTGAATCTTTACTTTTTTGTTAGATGTCTAACTGTAACATGAAAATTAAATTGCAGTTATTCATTCTTGGAGCAAGTTTGACAAATGAAAGAATTGAAGAAAATATTCATCATTGACTGAATGATTATACATCAAGTATTTATACTAAGCTAAATGAACTAAGTAACTTGTTGAGCAAGTTACCGGTTGTAACTAACTGTTAACAGTCTTCTAACAGTCAAGTATAAATTCTATAACAATCATCACTAACTCCTATAAAGTCAGTAAATCTGTCAGTTGAAGAAATTCCCCTATAATTCTTTGTTCTTTCCTTTTTTTCTGCGGAAGAAATTGGATACCCTGAACTCCAAGAAGAAAATTCAGTAATTATTGAAGTCCATTCACCACAACGACTGGCCAATACTGATACTGCTATTATGATGGAAAAAATAACGACTTACCTTGACACGTTTCAGCAATTTTTTTTCAATCTCGTCGACATGATTTTGAACCAGGTGAATGAATATGATGACTCCGAATTGATGTTGTCCTACCCTACATGATCGATGAGCTGCCGCCTGAATTGATCAACTACCTTCACGAAACTGCAAAGTTGATGGTGAGGGCTGGGTTTCAGGAAGAGTTTTCTAATGACCTCAATTGTAGAAGGAAATGTTTGGAGGAGTGTCTAATAAATAGATTCTTCGGCTTGCAGAAGATTAACATCAAGAATGAACATCAAATTGATGGTGAAACATTAGATATCGTGATTGAAAGATGGATCACTGCATCAGAAATCGCTCTTAAAATTCTATTTCCCTGCAAACAATGACACTGTTTTCACATCTTTTCGGGTTTCACCTCCTTCGCTGCTTGTTGTTTCAGAGGTTTTCCACGGACCAACGTTTCAGTTTCTAAATTTTGCTGATGCAGATGCTGATGGAAGCCCTTCAATTTGGTGTTTATTCAAAATGATCGCAATCTTTGAGACATTGCACTATTTGACAGTGAAACTCCAATTGTGTCCTGATTCATCAGTGAACCAAGCAGCAGTTACAATTCAAAACAGGTCAGGAGAAGCAATCAGCGACCTTTTCTTGAAACTGAATTATACAACTTATCGTGTCCCAGCAGCTAAGAAAGTTGCTCCGTCTGATGGCCACCATCATCCAATGATGGTCCAAATCACAAGCTACCTCACTTCTGCTACTAGGTCAAGCCATATGCTAGAACAAAATTTGCAGGAATATCCATCGTTTATAATTGAGTAGTACTGAAAGCTTCTTTGGAACATTAATTTGAACACAGGACATAAAATATCCAATTATAATTCAAATAGTGTCCAAATAGGATAGATAAAAGATTTATGTTTCATTAATTGTGCAAATTATTTTCTTGGAATGCTGTTTCAACTTTCAACAATTAGCAATCATTTCACATTGGGCTGCTCATTGTTACAAATAAGTTGTTAAAGCTTGATGCAGAAAATATAGATGTGACAATAAAGGCAATAGAAGAGTTTAAAGCTCTTTATTATATTATAACACACTTACCATGAAAACTTGTATTAGAAGTGTTATCATTTCTGGTACCTGTTTGTGATGATAAAAATGGAAACATAGTTATGAAGAAGTATTGTACGTATACATTTTAGGAAGAAGTAACTATCACAAGCACTAACGGGCCCTAACTAAATACTAGCTAACTAACTATAACAGATTTTCTTCAAGTCCTCTGACAGAATCAACATCCTGTAACAAAAACGAACTGTTAAGATGATCTTGAATGTCAGACGTTCCATACTAGTCTGCATTTTTACCAACAACATCCTCAAACATACTAATGAATTTTTCATATGTTGGCAACAAAATGCTTTCTATGTAAATTATTATTTGTTTCCTTAGTTGCTCATAAGAAACACGCCACGTAGATTGAAAACCACATATCTCCTTAAACTTTTGATTGAACAGATTGAGCTTGTCTTTCATTGAATATGTTTCAGAATTTGCTCCAAGTTCAGTCTTGACCAGAAAGCCATAACAATGTAGCCAGTGGCCGCGGAGGTCATTGGACGAACCCCACCATCAGCCCAACAATCAAACTCCGCATCCGGTGTAAGGATCTATGAAAGTGTCTCTACTTATTTCAGCCAATCTATTCTTGATTTTTCTTTCACTAATGGAATCAAGAAACAAGGATTCAAATTAGGGAATTAGATCACACATAGTCTCAAACAAGTCAAGGATTCTAAACAAACGCCAGACCGAAGGGCTTCGATTTGCAAACGAATCAGCAAAACTCAGCAGTTCAACTGTTGCTCCATGACAACCCTCTGAGAAATAGAAATCAGATAATGCAGGCATTGAATCCGAGAAGACAGGATTTTAGAATCGACGCTCACTAGGAAATAGTACTTTAAGAGCAGTTTTAATCCATCTTCCAATAACGTAATCTTGAAATCCCATCTTTCCCAATCTTAAACATTTATTTATTAACAAGTCTTCCAACCATTCCTTACGGTAGCTGTTTTTAACCTCAAAGCACTCTTTCTCAAATCTAGCATCCACCATCATTTCACAGTTTCATGAAGGTTATTGGTTGTTTCGCGAAAGTGTATCAGTTATGAAGTTGTGGACTGTGGTCAGTAGTTATTTTCCTTCCATCCAACTCCACGTCAAAATTTAGAAATTCTACGGTCCAATAAGCCTTGTGTACTAACTCTACCAGAAGATGGCACGCTTTACCATATAGCAACTGGTACAGAGATAGTCCCAATACCATATAGAACCTGGTACAGAGATAGTCCCAAATGAGTCTTGAAAGCTGTCCTATAAGTCCATAGAGTATCATCAAGTTTCTCCGGCCAGTACACCAGAGAAGTGTTAACGGTCTTTTCATGGATCTGCTTTAGTTGACGATTTGACACCTTGATTTGTCAATTAGTTCGAGGACGAGATGGATTTGATATCATGTGCTTAACATTATACTTAGACAAAAGTTGTTCGTATTAATTATTTTACAATCATTATAAGACTAACCTCTTGTTAACGAGCACCTCAAGTTTAAAGAAGTTTTCAAAGCCGAAAAACTTAGTTCACAACACTTGAATGATATTAAATATAATGGGATGGACAAGAAATATAATACTATACAAAATTTGTGATTAATTATTTGATTGACAATCAATTTGGCGAAATCATGGCAGCACTATGATTTTGTTAAAACACAAAAGCCTAGCTCGTAACAAAATCATAGTCGTGCACTGGTTAATGGCAAACTTAATTCCGTACTCGACTGGAGAAAAATGTGGTAACAGTTAAAGTGGACGCCCTAACCAAGGTTCCACTTGTGTGTGTGAGTTTCAATGATTGTTTGGCATTTTGTCTATTAAAAAACAAAACAATTATATTTAATAACACGCATCTTAGGTTTTTTCGGACCTACTTTTTTCTCATGCTCACGCTCAACTAGGTTATTCTCTTCTACTTCCTTGTTGTTGCGATTGTGATGATTGTTGATTTCATCATCAACTGCGGCTTTGGTGGCTGTAGGTCGTGTCATGGTTTTGATTTGAATTGGAAGATGGATTATTAGGTTTTGATTGAGTAGCAAACACGTTATATAGACTTACTTCTCTATCAAATTCAGTAACCGACTAATTTATTAAAGGAAAATATCTTTGTTAAATTATTTATTAAATTAAATTTAAAATTCATTTGAAAAAGGGCATTGTTGTTCATCCCAAAGCAATACGTCCCGACGTCATCTGAATGAATATATGCCGTTGGATTTATCATTTGCATAAATAATGGGAAGTTAAAAGTAAGAGTGGTCTGGTTAGAAGTCCTAGCTCAATTGACAAATGCCGAAATTGCAAGGCCGATTGTCGTGACCCGGGACCTCACAGTTGTGTGTGAGTTTAATTTCAGTGGATTACCACTTCATCTAAAACCAAAAAAAA
>Ga0228710_1002146_pt1 | contig 30820 bp, 15 predicted proteins | sample MedpolnodulmetaG_FD_177995 | JGI IMG/M metagenome (GOLD analysis project Ga0228710, IMG submission 177995) | Root nodule microbial communities from Medicago polymorpha collected in Santa Monica, California, United States - pink nodules | ecosystem: Host-associated > Plants > Roots > Nodule...
TCGTCAATATCATTCGTGTCCAAATAATATGGTGACTTCAATTGTATCGTTTAATCGTCGATGTCTCGCACTATTAAACGATCCAAGAGTCGTTCCTATCATTCAATCGATGATTTCTCAATCTCTTAAATGATAGAAAAGCATTAAGTTCGGATATAAAGAGTAGTTATCTAAACATCAATTCCATGTCTAGAATTTATGTTTGATGGATGATTATTCTAAACCTAGATTCAAAAGTATTTTTCAATCACAATTAAATCAAACATGAACAATAAAATGCAAGAATAATCTCAATATCAAATCAAATGCTAGAACCATACATTTATAGATCAATTGATTACATGATTAGCTTAGATCAAGTACCTCTAATCCCAACAATGGAGATTTAGCTTCTCATTGTCATGGAAGCCTTGCAAGAATGAATTGAAAGGGAAAGATTCATTTCAACTTTGTGATTTCTCACCAAATGTGGAAGAATCAAACTTCTATCACTCTCACTCTATGAAGACCAAACCCTATCTCTCTCTTTCTAAGTATCTATGTATTTTTCTGTAAATAAAAGTATGCCTTCAAGAAATGATCAAGGGCTCTATTTATAAGCTTTCCCATCTGCATCAACTCGCCTCGCGAGTTCTTCTGCTCGCCATGGCGAGTTGAGGTTTCTTCCCCATTGGGTTTGTGCCACGTCATCCTGGGGAGTTTTAACCACCCTTGCTCGCCTCCCAAGTAACTTCACTCGCCATGGCGAGTAAAACCATGTTCCTGCCTATTTTTTCCTTTGTTAACTCGCCATGGCGAGTAGGGTGCGAGCTGGTGGCGAGCAAATGTGCCTCTCGATCTCAGGATCGTATTCTAATTCTTCGGGTGGAATCCTACCTCGCATACAAATTTCAAGAATCTAACCAACAAAATTAGCAACACCGAGGATAATGAATAAATGAATGGTATATCTACACGAAGTAATTATGTACAAAATTTGCTTAAAACGATAAAATAGTCGTACTATCTATGATATCTTAACGTCAGTCCCCGGCAGCGGCGCCATTTTGATATACGTAAATCGACGTCGAATGATCCATGATATCGCACTAGTCCCTGAAGAGACGATATATAAATACTTACTTTTGATATACGTAAATATGCTACATCAAGCAACTATAGAAGAAATCAACCTAACTTTTTAAGAATATGAGATTTCATGTAGTGGTGGCTCAGAAGATCCAAAAATAGCATCTATCACTGGCAGAAAAGTATTTGGACGGGCTAAATCAAAGATAATTGATGCTGGTAATGAGGTAAGATTAGATGAATTTTAAAAATAAGTTTTTATACTCCCAGAAAAGTTGTTTGTAAGGTGTTGAAATTCCTATTAGTTTTGACTTCAGATGACGTATCACATAAAATCGATGAGATCGTAAAAGATCTTAATCCAAAAACTACATATGTTGTTTCCATATTTGCCAGTGATAGATGCTATTTTTGGATCTTCTGAGCCACCACTACTTAAAATCTCAAATTCTTAAAAAGGTTTAATATATTGCTTTGTTTTATATGAATAAAAATTACTTGATATATTCCATATAGAATGTGGCTTTTTGTTGCACTGAATATTAATGTTTTCACAATGAGCATGCAAAAAACAAAATGCTATAGACACAGACATCAAGAAGTCTTTAGAAAATAATGATAAGAGGGAATGGAAGTACTGGTTTTTGTATCATAAATTGTTTTGATATCACATAATGTATTCGTTCTGTTGGAGATGTTAATCAATCTATTTGGTTTGTCAGATTGAGTAATAAAATACCTTCTATGTTTGTTTATCGTGCTTTTGAATTGTAAAATAGAGATTAGTTTATTTTTTCTAATTAACCACTATTTTAGTGTTTGAGTATCACTTTGATTTGTTGTTATTGCAAATCCATGAGTTTCTTATATTCAGTTTTATTGATAATCACGTAAGAATAATCTTCCTTACCTTGAAATATTATTATCAATGGTCTATTGTTGATGTAGGGGTACCAATAACTTTTGAACTTCCATTGTTCCTGCTGACGTTGCCTTGGAACATGTTGTCATTGCTCCAAAGTTAGTGGATACAACTACTCCTGCAAATCATAAATCAATGAACAATGTAGAATAGCTTGCAAAATTTTGAGCAGTACATTTCATAACAAAACATCAATTCAGAAGTTTGGTGGAGCCCAAAGAGCTGATGTAAGATAGGCTTTCGATTCACTTTAACATTGTTTATTGTATGTAAAAGGTGAAGATTTTGGATTGGAAGAATTTAATTTAATTTCTTAGCAGGTAATGATAATTAGTTTATATCAAGATTTATTGATTTTATTTGTTTTTGTCTAATAACGATTTAGAACAATTTGGTCCATCATGTTTAGAATTATTCTTATGAGTTTGTTGTTGTTGCTGCTCTCATTCATGTATGAAAGATTGGATTGATTCTTTCTGTTATATTACTTTGCTTATGAATTTATATTTTATTTTTAAATCAATTCTGGCCTTTTTATTTGAGAATGAAAAATCATGATACCTTTTTTTAGGGTTTCCCGTAAAAAAAATGGAAACGACCAATTGTTTCAATTTTTGTGCATTTTAAAGTGGAATAGATGTGTGTGATATTACCAAAGCCATGTATTGAAGTTGTTTAATGTTGATGACATTGCTTTGATGAATCTATCTGCTTGACATATATTGCTTGCTCATTAGTGTTAGTCCTTATAATTATTGGATAAAAGAAATGGAGGTTTTCCGTATTCAGCTATGAACTTAATTTATTAGGTTGTAGGCATAGTTATGGTCTCTACTCCTCCTAAGAAGTACATATGCAAAACTTTTAGTACTTAAACTATATAATATATCTTTTGTTTGGTTTCTGGTTTTTCTTCAGGTCTGTGGCACGTGCTAATCTCAAGGCTTTCGCTATGTTTCTCTAATGTTGTGGCAGCAATTCTGTTTATGCTTGGTTGAGTCGTTTGGGTGTGCTGGTGGGGGGTCTATTTTGTAATGTTTAGGCTTTTTTGTGCATCTTCTTTTCGAATCAGTTAGGCGATTATTTCGTTTTTTTTTCTCTTTTGTTTTGGCGCGGCCCCTTATATACAATGTGTCTTTGTTGTACCGGTACAGTTACTTTGTTTGTCGTGATCACAGTTTAGAGCGTGTTATATTGCTAGCCATTTAAAAAAGGAGAGATGCCTTTTGATTATTAGTTGTATTTTGCATATTACATTATATTATTGCATGAGACAATATACATTTGAGTTTTTAGTTGATTATGTTTACGAAGGCTTTTGATGGAGATAATAAATGAGAACTATGATTAGTTAGCTAGATTGTTTGAGTTGACACTAAACACTCATGGTTTCTCCCTAAACTCAAATTACATGGTTTCTTGCTTTACCATGGGTGTTCATGTCTCTTTTTATCTATTATAAATTGCATTGTTGATATTTTTAGTTAATGTAAATACATATTCCATGTTCTGTTTGTCAACGAAAAACAACCTAAGTTTATTGTTATATTTGTAATCGTTCATATTAACTGCTCCACGTTAGATGGAAGGAGAAATCCAGAGCTCAGCCGTGGGATAGTATAATGATAGTATGTTTATGATAACCAATGTTGTCTGCAATTCATTAAAAAAAAATTGTCCATCATTTGATGTTTAATGGTAACACAAATTTCTCCTAAAACTTATTTAATATTAATGCAAATATATAATATAATTTATTGGTGTTTATAACGGTTGATAAGACCCGTGTGTAGTACGGGTTGAGTGTCTAGTTTCTTAAAAGAGTGTCAATGAAAGGAGGTAAAAAAAATAAAAAATTAACAAGGTACGGTGACAAGAACAATATTCTATTACACATAAAAACGTGGGCGCTCGTGGACAATGTTGATACGTCTCAACAATTCATAGGTTGTATTGTTTTCTTGTGCTACAAGAGTTTCTAGACGCACGCACACCCACGTTACTTTTCAACTTTGCATCACAAAACAAAACCATCTTTCTCACAATATATAAACCCACCACACAATGCGGAAATCCGCTGCAGACAGATTCAGGCATCTTTTCAACCGTTCACTTGTTTTTGTTCGTAATCAAAATCAACAACATCACCATCCTTCTCCCCTTCGTTCTTTGTCTTCAATGGCTTCTGATTCACCTTTCCCTGTTACCGCTCAAAATATTAACCCTCAGGTTTTGTTTTTTTTATTACCCTTTGATTCTTGTTTTCAGTGGTTTTTAGTGATGCCCTTTTTGTTTTTAGGTCTGTTTGAGTTTAAAGTTTTGAATTTTATCAATTTTTTTATGTGGGTTTTTTATCATGATGAATTTGATGCTTATGTGATTGATTTCAGTGATTTTTAGTGATGCCCTTTTTGGTACTTTTAGTTTTTAGGTGTGTGTTTGAGTTTAAAGTTTTGAGATTTATTTGATTTGGGTTTTTGATCATGATGAATTTGATGCTTATGTGATTGATTACCTTTGATTCTCTTTTTTCAGTGATTTTTAGTGATAGCCTGTTTTTTTTTTTGTTTGAGTTTAAAGTTGAGTTTTATCAAAAAAAAATTATGTGGGTTTTTGATCATGATGAATTTGATGCTTATGTGATTACATAAGGGTTTTGGGTTTGGTTCGTTTGTTTTTCTTACTTTATAGTTTGTTTGCATGCAAAATTGATGCATGGTGTGGTTGTTGATCAAAGGGTAATCTTTTGATTGAATTATTGGGTTTTTAATTTTGGGGTTTACAAGGGTTGTTCAATACTATAATGATCTGTGACTGAGGTTTGACTCTGATATTTTGTTTTTGCTTTGGTTTCTGTTTGGTTGTGTGACTGAGGACTGGCTAATAGCTGATTTCTGCAGTATTATGCTCAATTAAGTCCTTTTTGCTTTGTTTTTGTGTGCTACCATGGGATCAGTGAATAGTTTGTGGCAAAAGACATATCATGGCTAAAACTTTACGCAAGTTTGACAGCTTAGTGTATGTTTGAGTTTGGTGAAATCACGGTAAAGCTCCGAGTGTAGTTTTTGCTAAAATTGTTGTGGCACACCGTGATTTTTCTGAACTCATTGGCAATCTAAACATGGATATGCACTTGGTTTATTTAAGTGAGTTTTTCTGTATCAACAAAAACTATTCTTTTGTTTGTGATGTACTATGTTTTTGGGTCCGAATACTTGCTCCACTTCACTTACACCAATATTTGATCTTCAGTTACAAGTCTGAAACAATGGTTTTTTTTCCCTGCTTAGGTTCTGAAATGTCAGTATGCTGTTCGAGGAGAGATTGTTACACTTGCTCAGGTACTGTGACTTTACTGTATATATTAAGACTGTGTCATTCATTGAAAACAGTTTAGTTAAATTGTGGCCTTGGCAGAATGGTGTGGAGGATTTTTTGACAACCACAAGAGGCAATTTGTTAAGGGAGGCCTGCCATTGACCGCAATGGCATGTTTGTATGCAAATGTTTGGCCTTCCGCCTTCAAAACACTGATTGAAAATGTTTTCCTGACTTGGCACATTTCATGTATAATATAGCTAGAAACACTTGCCACAGTGCTCTTCTAACACTAGGTTTGCTTTGAGTAGAATATAGTTTGAAAATTGAAATAGTCTTTGCTACATAAAGTTTGAAATTGACGACTCTTCTAACTTGCGATACCTTAATGCTGCAGAACTTGCAAAAAGATTTGCAGGCCAATCCAGATGCTCATTCGTTTGATGAGGTACTTCTCCTTTTCAATTTCATGTCTTCTGGAGTATTTGGTTTTTGTAATTATCAGGATGGCTTTAAAAGGCATCATGATGATGCTATAAAGCTCCTGCCAGGGCCATTGGGAGGGTTGAACTCTCTGTGTGGGCTTATAGTAAGCAGCCTTATTTTACGGACACGTCTAAAAGTGTGAGGCTGCGATCTCTAGGATATATCGTGCAACTCAAACTGTTGCGTTGAAGTCATTGAATCTAGAGAGTACAGAAAAGACAAGGGACACAAATTCAGCACGTCACCACGGAGACGAGGATGTGACTGAAGTTTTAAATTATATGATGCAGTTTAAGATTAGCTCGAGTTGCTGTACATGTTATCATTTATGTAATGATTATGATATTCCAATTTACATAACAACACGCTATCATTTATCTAATGATTGTGATATTCCAATTTATTAGTTGTTGTAGAAGTTCAAAAAATGGAAAACAGATAAAATATACTATATATAACTAGAAGCATCTGGTATGAATGTGAATCTAACACGGCTACTGTGTTAAAATGTTGTGCTTCTATCTTTTGGGATTTGTTTGAAAAATTGACCAATGAAATGAACCTGCTCCATAGATTTTCTTCAGCACTTCTACTCGATGAAGTTTTTTCTATGTTTGTTGTTTTCGTTTTTCTCGTCTGACTTCTCTTTTATCTGAAAATAGATAATTTACTGCAACATTGGAAATCCTCAGTCTCTGGGCCAGCAGCCAATTACTTTTTTCCGAGAGGTTTGTTTCTTATAATTCTGTACGGTGAATGCAACTGTCTTGATACAATTTAAGCAATGCTTATTTTACAATCTCATCTCTGCAGGTTCTTGCTTTATGTGACTATCCAGCTCTTTTGGACAAAAGTGAAACACAGGGTTTGTTCAGGTATTGTGATAATATAAAACTAAGTAGCAGCTATTAGATTTCTAATTATAGTGGATCAGTAATCTTAATGGTTTTGTCGATGGAAAATGTATCTGCGCTTGAATAGTCTATCTATCCAAGGTATCAAAATTGCAAACGAATATGTCAATGAATATCAGATTTATAATCCATTTTTACAATGTTGTATCTGAAGCAAAGTAAACTTGATTTTGTTACCGATGATTTTGGTCTAATTTATAGCTTCTAATCAGTGTTGTCACATAGAGGCTATAGCGGTGATACGGCTCTCTAGCATAGTGGAATTTGAACAAGTCACCATTGTTCCTCCATACACTATTTAGTACAAAGTGTTGTCAGATAGTAGTTATAGTTGCTCTATAACACTGCAGCGTTACGGAATTTGAACAAACTAATATTTTCCGTAATCCACGGTTGACAACATTGGTTTTAATATTCCTCTGATTGTCTTTATTAATTATGATTTTACCTGTGTGGTTGACCTTTCATTATATTGCAGTGCTGATTCAATAGAGAGAGCTTGGCAAATTGTGGATCAGATTCCTGGAAGAGCAACTGGTGCCTATAGTCATAGTCAGGTATTGATTGGTTATCTAATTTGGTTTAGTTGATTATTACCCCTTTACTATACACTGGGTGGTCTATGAAACTGTTCATATTTCCATATCAGGGTATTCAGGGTTTACGTGATGCAATAGCCGCTGGAATTGAAGAGCGTGATGGTTTTCCTTGTAATGCCAATGACATTTTCTTGACAGATGGTGCAAGCCCAGCAGTATGTTTCTACTTTGTTTTCGAAATTTTCTTGTTAGTTTTATATGGTTAGAGTGTGAACTTGTTTTCATTTGAAATTTGTTAATTTTTTAAAGACTATCATTTCTCTATCGTTAGGTCCATATGATGATGCAATTACTCATTAGATCGGAAAAAGATGGTATTTTGTGTCCCATCCCTCAGTACCCTCTCTATTCAGCCTCAATTACCCTCCATGGTGGCCACCTGGTAAAGTTTTCTTATATAAAATCACGCAAATCATAATTTAATTTAGGTCACTATTTAGTTGCATTTCAGCTCAAGTATTTAGCATTGTTGTCAAATGGCGGCTATAGCGGCACTACAGTACCAAAACATAGCATAATTTGGCACAAAGTGTAGTTAAGTTGCAGCGCTATAGTTCCACAGTTTGGTACTGAGTATAGTCAAACTGCTGCTATATTGTAGCGAAATTTGAAAAAGCAGCTATTCTCCGCAACCCGCAATTGACAACATTGGTATTTAGTAGGCAATATACTATCTTCAAGAATACAAAGAAAAAATGGTCTATTGTCCATGGTTTTATGTATATATTGACAAATGACAAATAGGCGTGTATCATTGGCAAGCAATCACGTGTTACTTTGAAAATTTGAATTGGAGCTATGCTTTTATATTACAGGGATTGGTTGGAATATCATATTGATTTTGTTATTGTTTCTAAAGGTACCATATTATCTTGATGAAGCAACTGGTTGGGGGCTGGAAATATCTGAACTCAAGAAGCAGTTGGAAGATGCCAAGTCCAAGGGCATCAGTGTTAGGGCTTTAGCTGTTATAAACCCTGGCAATCCAACAGGGCAGGTGAGCTGCAAATTACAATGGAGTGTTAATATAGGAGGATGCATAATGATTAGAATACGAAGCTAAGTTTATCATATTTGATAATATGGAATTTCTGTCATGTCTGTAGGTTCTTGCTGAGGAAAATCAACGGGCTATAGTAGAATTTTGCAAGAAAGAAGGTTTGGTTCTTTTGGCTGATGAGGTAACTTTACTGTTTTTGAAATTCATGAAAATTCAAGTTGTTGAATAGTATCTGAACTTTTTATGATGTCAAATACTTTAGTCTCACTCGGTGTTGTTAAATAGTACCACCGCTATAGGGTGTCAGAATTTGAACAAATGTTATTGTCTCGTGATGTGCTATTTATTACAAAATATTCTCAAATAGCGGCACTACAGTTTACAGCGGAATTTGAACAAACCGTTATTTTCGGCAATTCTCTATTGACAATGCCGAAAAACTTTTTTTGTTGAAACCATGTGGCACAATAGCATTCTTATTCTCTGCACGAAATTCATTTTATAGGTTTATCAAGAAAACGTTTATGTTCCTGAGAAGAAATTTCACTCTTTCAAGAAGGTATCTCGGTCCATGGGATATGGCGACAATGATATCTGCTTAGTATCTTTTCAGTCCGTCTCCAAAGGTAAGTCGGTATAATGATCAACTTATTATATCAAGAGAGAATGGACTTTTATGTTATGCTAATAGGTCATCCTTACCGATTGAAAATGTCTCTGTTTGGCTTCAGGCTATCACGGGGAGTGTGGAAAACGAGGAGGTTATATGGAGGTGACTGGGTTTTCCCCAGATGTGAGGGAACAAATTTATAAAGTGGCATCTGTGAATCTTTGTTCTAACATCACTGGTCAAATTCTTGCAAGTTTGATCATGAGTCCGCCTAAGGTTAACCCTTTGCCTCTTAAAGAAAAATTTCTTTTTGGTTATAATTCTTCAGTTTGTGTAAACATAACACTAACCTCACTTAAGATGGGTTGGAACACTTAAGTACTAAGAAGGAGGACATGCATTACTAGTTTGATAGAGTTTTAGATGTAACATTGTCATTGAGTGAATACCATGGATCTTTGCAGGTTGGAGACGAGTCTTATGAGTCATTCATGGCTGAGAAGGGTGCTATTTTATCTTCCCTTACTACGCGTGCAAAGGTTAGTTACCTGGCAATTCTTTTATACATTATGAAGCCACCTGGCAATTCTTTTATACATTATGAAGCCACAACCATAAACAGTAAAGTATTTACAAATATTACCATCTCATCCCAACAATGAGTAAATTCATTAACCAATTTTGTGTGATATATATTATGTGCATAGTCACTGGAAGAAGCTTTAAACAAATTAGAGGGTGTAACCTGCAACAAAGCAGAAGGAGCAATGTATCTGTTTCCTCGGATTCGCCTGCCTGAAAAGGCTATCAAAGCTGCAGAGGCTGAAAAATCCGCACCTGATGCCTTCTATTGCAAACGCTTACTTAATGCCACTGGAATTGTTGTTGTTCCTGGTTCTGGTTTTGGACAGGTTAGTTCATATACCGATTTATTTGTAAATGCATTGCGAGGTTAATTCTACATATGATATATACCCCATCCTCTCATTTTATCCACAATTAGGGTAGATTTTCATCAAAATATTTTGATGTATTAACAACTTTGTTTTTTGGTCAAATATTGAAAACTTTTTACACTGTCGGGCAATTACAACCAGTGACTTTTAAAAGATTTTACACTAATATTGACCAATGAAATTGCAAGTAAATATAATTAGTGATTTTCTTAAAATGCGTGGATCATCTTGATCATTGGTTCTGAGTTCTGACTAAGTTGCATTTTCAATCCTTTTATTGATTATAAACTAATTGTATAATTTAAATTATTGTCTTTTAAGGTTCCCGGCACATGGCATTTTAGATGCACCATATTGCCTCAAGAAGATAGGATTCCGGCCATTGTCACCCGCTTGACAGAGTTCCATCAAAAGTTCATGGATGAGTTTCGCAATTGAGTAGTCTTCACTGAGTTTTTTCCCCCCTATATAAATTTAAGGGGTGTGCCCAATTGATATATTTAACGTTGATGGGATTTTGTACTTTGAGAAACTAGGATATCTTAATTTTGTTTCTTGATGAATAAATTTTGCTATAATTCAACTTTCAACTGTTACATGTTGAAAGAAACCAGGCTCTCTTAATTATGTCTCTTGATGAATAATTTTTTGTTACAACTTTCAACTTATAGTTGCATGTTGAATATGCAAGACTTATAATATAGTCTCCCCTGTTCTTTTCTGTCCTATATAGTATACTATTAAATATTAACAATCAATGACATATGGGAAATTAATCAAAATTGCAGTTGCCATGTGACCTGTTCTTTGGCCCTGCATTATTTAACATGCCAATATAAGGATTTGAGAATGCATTTATTGAGCCTTTGACTTGGAATTCAACCTTTTCTAAGTGTGGCAATTTTGGATTTCACATCCTTAATATTAGGTGAAGTTTGTCAGACATTTTTTTTACTAATTATGCGATCAATCACTTTTGGGCTTTTAAGAAAGCATTTAATTGAATTGAAGTCTGTGGTCCAATATTATTATAGGTCAATTAGGAAGATCTCAAATGGATAATAACTGTTGTGTATGCTTCAATAATCATATTTTGCCGATTGTTTTCTTCTAGTTTTCATCACAATATTTGGGTAAATAAAGTCTCACAATGAATTGTTTCATCATTCAAGTCAAGATGAGACTGTACCAGCTAAGGCCATCCTTTTAGTTGGAATGAACTAACCTCTTGTATCTAACCTCATGCTTATAATATTTTGAAGTTAAAATGTGTTGGTGTTTTAAATGTGAGTTTGAACTTTTATATCGAATAAAAGTGAGTTTGAAATTTTATATCTCGAATAAAGTAAATTTCACTAGTATATGTGTGACATGATTCACAAATTCAATCCCTTAAAATTTTAGATGAGAATGTAGTGTCCAATTGAATTGTCTAATTGCTCTTGGCTCAATATGGTACCGGTGTTTAGTTGACCCAACAAAATATTAGCATAAGGTCAACATTCATCGATTATTGCTAAAACTTGAGTAGGATTTCCATAAGGATATGATTGTGGATAGAGTTTAGATAAGGTAGTATAATTCTTTCTTTTAAATGGATAGTATAGTACTTATTTCTGAAATCAGATTTTTTTATTTTTTTTAAAGAAATACCTCTTTAAATTTAGGGTCACTTCACAACACACAAATTATGTACTGTCTTCATTAAAGGTTGACTCAGTTGATGTGAAGACAATTCACCCGAAATATTGTAGGTTTAATTCTCACCGCATGCGTGAGGTTCTCTTTGAAGGTGGCCTATAAGTATATCGGTTCGTGATCCTTAAGTTTTGAGGTTTACTCTGACTATAACTCTACCGAACTCTTGGAGTCCAACTCGTCTCTTGATGTATTCCAAAACAAACTTGTGCTCTTTACGTGTCAATGTTGCTGCTTCAACAAGCTTATTTTGGCGTTTCATTGCTTTCAATAGAAACATAAATCTGAGATGTGTTGACATCAAAACAAACTTAGCTTTTTTTATTCCATTTTTTAAGGTAAATTAAATTAAACTAAAAATGAATGTCACACTCATATATGTCATATAATATAGACACCACGAGATCTAATAGTTTATTACACGCCTCTCTGCATGGCAGTGAATAGCCATGTTCATGTAATGTAACCTCACTAGTCATGAATGACAGAGAAATCTGAAAAACAGATTACCCTTTATCTCAATTGTGAATATTTTACCACTCAGTTACTATAATCCTTATAGAAAACGACACATGCATGAAAACAAACACATAAAAACAACAATAACCATCACTTTCTCTCTGTAATTTTTATGCTTCCAGAACCATACTGTTCAGTCCATGAATTAATTTTACTCTACCTTACTTGGATTTACCTTCTTACTCTCAAATTCTGCATTTATTGAAACTCTAAAAATAGTTTTTTAGTGTTACAATTGGAAGAAAACAAAATTACACTGGTTTCTCACATGAGGGGTTAAAAAGTCAAAACATAAAGCGCTAGTTTGAAGCTATAAAATATAAAAAAATATTGACACATACACGGACACGTACCACCTCTAACGTGTCAACATTGATAATAATTTAACCAATGAAACTGTTACATGTGTTAGTATCGCGTCGATCACTAGACGTGATTTCAACATGAAGTGTCCTGCCAAATAATCAATATTGTAATTGTAATTATTTTAATTTTTATCTTATGTTTGGTTTCACGTCTTTGCCTCATAGAAGCACTTTTAGACTAGTCAAACATGATTCGACCATAAACTGTTTGTTTATAGCATCCAACTTTAGAACTAATTCTAATCACAAAATCATTTATATCCAAAAACTAATATTTATAGCTTCTCCTTTGACATAGAATTGATTTTCAAATAAACCACTTAAATTGGTTTGGTAGTGTTGGTTTGAGGCCTTAGAGTAAGGTCTTAAGTATAATTCTCTCGATGTCAATTTCGACGATGTAGTTTAGCTTATTTAAAAGAAAAAGAATCAATCTTCAAATTTATTAACATATGTACACAAATAAAAGCAATATTATGAAAATCACTTTTTGTATAAAAAAACCACTTTTTTTAATTGTATCTAGATAAAAAGAAATTTACTGCAACTCACTTTACAATTTTATAAATTCAAGATTGCCAAGATAGATTTAAAAATAACTTTTTATAAAATGAATCTAAATATAAATCACTTTGCGTCTAACTCAATTTCGACCAAAATCAACTTCATAAGAACAATTCATTCAAAATCAATTTTTGTTGACGAAGAACAAACACATGTTTAATGGTTGTTATTGCAAGGGAAACATCCACATGAACTGTGCCTAGAAAATTGTGAGTTATGCCTATGAACAATCTTTTTAGCTTGTTGAGTTGATTTCTCCATTTGCTCCAAGTGTTGTTGTCTAGCTGTTTCTCTCCAATCCTCAGCTTTCCTGTGAACCACTGACATCCTCTTCATCAACTTCTCTTCTAGGTTTGATCTCATCTTTTGGATTTTCACCTATAAATTAATAAAGCATGCTTAGTTAGTTTCAATGATTTTCAGCTTTGAACATTAAATATTTGCTTGGTAATGTGTAACATATAGTATTTTTTAACACATTTGAGGTTTTCAATGATTTTGTGGACTTTGAAACATTTTATACTAGTATTATTAAGGTTTGAAAAGAATATGCCTAGTAGTTTTCAACTTGGATTTTGTTTTTACTAACATTATTATCATTATTCTTATGGTTTAAATAAAATAGTAGATGATTCCCTAGATTACAATCTATTATCATTATCAAGCTGTCCAATACATAAACAATTTTCTTTAACTTATAATAGTGGAGTATATTTTTATATTTTTTAATAGCTCACTATGTGAAAAAATAAATAAACATTACTATATTTATTGGTTTTCAAGGATATTTTTATCATTGAAATTAGGGAAGCATGTTGATGAAAAATCAGAAGTGGACTATTATTGTATTGACTGGTCAAGAAAATAATAATTCATAAATGGTATCCATAAATTGAGGGTGGCTCGAGGATATAAGGCAGCAATATGCCCGGCAATGCATTCTATTGTAGTCAAAAGTTCATACTAGAATCCCTCAAAAGAAAAAGTTCATACTAGAAGAATCTTATGTACTATAAAACTTGTATATGTACACTGTATATGGCCTTCGATCCTACATACTTTAGGACAACATGCTATCCCATCCCATGTGCATTACACATAAATCTGCCACCTACAAACAGTCCAAGGAGCTTGCAAAAGAGTGAATTGCTGAATTTACACCATCATTACATCGAAAACCGTTAGATCGTGATCGGATGGTCCATATTTTAAGTTTGGTATTTTTAGATAAAAACATAAGGGTGGGTGAGGGTAGAGGTTGAGGTCTAGTAATGTGGTCAAAGGTTCTAATGAACTATAGAGTGAGCAAGCATGATCCATTAGTAAACTATCACTAACAATAATAAACAATCTATGGTTTAATACATTTATTATTGATTGCTATTTATAGCTTAGAATAGCTTTTTGTATCACATTATTGATATTTTCAAGTGGAATTTGGTGGATAGGTTAACAAAAGACCATTGCAAACTAACCAAAATTATGTGAAAATAGATTTGGCAATGAATTACCTCAAGCTTTTTTGACCTGGCTTCTGCTTTAGCATTTTGGAGGTTTATCCATGCTTGGATTTTTGCTTCTTCTCTCTGATACCTGCATCAATTCAAATCACAATTTAGTCCTAGCCAATACATCTAAGATGGAATCATGAAACTATATGATATGTTTAAATTATTAATTAGGAACTATGTATTATTTTCATGTACTTGAAAGCTGAAGTAGTATAGAAGGTAAGGTGTAAGTTCATCGACGAAAATGGTGGTTTAAACGGTGAAATTGTAAGCAATGTTTTAAAATCAAACCAGCGTCAGGTCAAGGTTCAACGACTTTAAATTGTTAAAATCAGAACAAAATCACGATTGAACCGCTAAAATAACCTAACTGAAGAAAGTTTCAGTTCATGGTTCAACCGGTTGAACTTTTCGATTAAATTTTTAAAACATTGGTATAGTTACCTAAGACAGCACTTGTTCTTCTCATCTTCTTCCCAACTGGCAGCTATACAATCAGAATCCGCTTTCAAACTAGCATTATGTCTCAAACTTTTCGATATTTCCTTTTCTTCCTCTTCACTTGAGCTCCAATTTGGTGCAACCAAATCATACTTCGTTGTTCCGAATTGCAGTTTAGAAAAATGACACTCTTCTAGCTGAATAGCATCAACACTGCATCCATTGCTATCAATGTTAGATAATGCCAATGGTCCTGACCTACTAGCAGGAGTGTTATGGCGCGCAGGCGATGAACTCTTGAATGGTGTGTGACATCTTGAAGTTGTGGAACTTCCTAATGGAGTCATTTCTGTGCCAACATCTTTGTGTTTAACTTCATGAATCACCTCTGTGTAAGATTCATGCATTGCCTCACAAGCTTGATTTCTGAATAAGAATCCTTCTTTTGTTGGTTCTGAATACCTGAATTTTGGTAAAATTGGCTCTATGCTGTCTGTGTACTTATCTGCAGCGTTAACCAGTTGTTGAATCAATAAAATTTGAAATGTGATACATTGTATATCAAGGATTGTGGATTGCAATACAGCTGATTATTGTGATACACATCATTATTTACATCATTCAAGAGGGTTTTAAATAAAGTCATGCCACCACAATATGGGCTGCAACTGTGAAACACGAACACTCCTCGGATTAGGCGTGTCCCGGTGTCGGACACTTACCGACACTTAATAACACTGAATTATGTGATTTTTTCAAATTATTAGTTGTGTCCGTGTCGTGTCCGGTGTCCGTGTCCGCATCCGTGCTTCATAGACTGCAACACAAGTGCGATTGAGCCCATATCCGGTGTGATTCTCTGCATTATCAAAGATTGTGACCCGACCGCAACCATTACCGTGACTGCTAGTTAAAACCTTGTCATTAAATTGCCAAATAGCTAGAGGAAGTTGGGATCTCTTCCAATTTTCATTCATGGGCTAATGCCATACACTAACAATGATACTAACACACTGACTCAACAGCTCGAAATCTATGAATCACGAACACAAACACGAACTCAAGACCCGACACTAACAATGATACCAACACACTGACACCGGTAATAATTTGCAAAATTGATTTTCTTATAATGTGGCAACCACATACATGTTGGACACCGGACACGCCACTATAAGTGCTACATAACTCAGAATACAAGGAGATAATAAACTTGAAAACTTTTAAACCTTCAACCAACTTACACTCTTAAGTCATGTCAATGGGAACTAATAAACTCATTATATTGATATGAAGTTCCAAAATCAGAATGAGACTTAAAGCAAATGAAACTATTAAAGATGAAAAACTTTTAAGAAGAAATAATAATAAAAAGTTTGGAATTCAATAAAGACAAAAATGAAAGAAAAAAAAAGTGTAGTTTGGAAATAACAAAGAAAGTAAAGCAAACAATGAAAAAGTTCAAATTTTGGAGTTAAGATAGTGAACTCACCTTTTAGTACTATGTCTGTTGGTGGACATGAGATCCCATTGAAAGCTCCAACATTGTTATTGTGGTCCAAAGTTGAAAAGCTTTGAAAACTAGTAACACCTTTTGACAACACTTTTTCTTCTATGACCCTTGATTTCTCTGAAAACCCTTCTTCCATTTTCTGCTTAAAACCATTATCACAATGTCTTGTTCCAGATTCTGAAGATGAAACCACTTTCAAAGTGTTGTTGTTATGAGCTGGTGAGTCATGACAAGAAGTGCTTATGAGCCATTTTTCAGCATCATCCCATTTAGAAGGAAAACTCTTTCTTGGAAGGTTTCTACCAACAATGCTTGAAGAAGAAGAAGAAGAACTGAAGCTGAAAAGTGGTCTACCAGGTGTAGAAGGAGCTTCTAGTTTTCTCATTTGTGTTACAGAATCATTGCTGAGTCTTCTGTTTTCTGCATTGGTATTTGTAACTGGTAAAGATTTGACAAACTCAGAGGTTTCTTTTAGGTTCAGCTTGCATAGTGGATCAATGAAATCATCAACAAAAGGGTTGTTTTTGTTGTTGTAATAGTCCTTGTTTTTGCTATACATGTTCATGTTGCTCTCAAGTGGTGATTCCTGATTCAGACAAAAAAGATAGTTAAAATAAGAAAGTGTGTTGAAATGCAAAAGAAATAAAAACTATGGAAATGAAGCTAAATGACATGGATTTTAATGTGTGTAAGATGTTTTTGTTGTTGTACCAAGAAAGATGAAGGTTGAATGAATTTGTGGCTAGGGATATCATGGCCTTATTTTAGGGTGTCATTGATTAGAATAAGGGAAAATGGAGTTTTTCTCAATGGAGGGAAGTTACTTTACTTTGTCTGGTTTGGTTTAGTTATGTGCATTTTTTTTTTTTTTTTTTGTGGTGTTGGGGTTTGAATCCAAACCTTACATGTATTATGCATTATCTTTAGCAACTGAACCAGACTAATGATTTAGTTATGTGCATTTGTTTATACGGAAATGTTCATAAGAAATTAACATTGTATGTGATTAGTTTTTGACTTCTATATTGTTTTTCTCTTTCTTTATTCCGACAACACACATTTAAGTTATATTTTATACGATCTCCGAAACAATGTTTGACTTATGTGTGTCTAAAATAATGCACCTCTTGTTAATAACTTTTAGAGAGAGAAAACCTCATTTTAGCTTATGTTTGAATGTGTGTTTCAAACCGCATCACGTTGAAATCTTGCATTCGAGTGCACTTTAATTATGAAGTTGCTTTTTCTTTTCAAGTAGTTTAGTAGTTGGAGTTTACCCATATTAAATATGGAGAAGTGGGGTGTTCGAGATTCAAACTCCAACCTTTATATATATTATACAATGTCTCTACCATTTGATCAATTCAACATATATCCAAGCATATACTTATTGACATAAAATTCTAAATTGATGATTATGAATTTTCCTAATTCTTTTCTTCTACTCAATAAATGTTTTTAATTTTGGCAATGACCAATTAATTTTGACAGCTACTAAAATGAGTATTCACTTTAATTTTCAACTTGTAATGATGTAAGAAGTTTGAACAGTGAGTCAGCAGAAAGTGACTATGAGAAGCAGTGGAACAAGATACTGAAGAAAGAAAAAAGGACATAGACTTAGTTGGAACCAGAGACTAATAAAATGAGTCACATGTAAAGGGACCAAAAACACAGTCCTGTTTTGGACTTAGTTTGTCTCTCTTTCCTATATCTCGAGGAGATGGATTAGATTGGATTGAGGAAGAAGACGAAATTGTACATTATCAAAAGAAGAGGGATCTTTCTTTAGGACAAGTAATTTATTTTTATAAAAAATAAGATAAGAAACAGCATCATCATCATGGACTTGGATGGCTATCAATGTCCTAGACTAATAGTTCACACATAGCATGATATAGAATTCTCAAAAATCAAAATCAAAGGAGCTAAAAAATGTGAAAGAGAGAATAAATCCTAGATTTTGGAGTACAATGTATCTAATCATAATATTTTATTTTATTTTATTTTATTTTATTTTGGTACAAACTATATCTTATCATATAAAATTTTAATTTTACCAATCTTTATAAATGGTCTATTGTAAACTAATATTTAAAATTTCAACGACAACATATATAGTCTTTTAATAGTAGATTATTGATTCTTTTCGTTTTTATGATTAAAGTAATGATTCAATTGATGTTCATTTGATTTAAACAACGAAAATATAAATATAGTGCATATTGAATTGACATCAATCAAGTTACTCTTATAGCTACAAATATGAAAAATGTCTTGAGTTTTTATTTTAGAATAGTATCATCGATTACTGTTGAAATATTTGATAATTTTAACACAGTGAATCAATGATCCATTGATCAACTTACCTGATACTATAATATTATTTTATATATTTATTTGTCGAAGGTGATCTTGAAGATTTAAAGCAGATTGAAAGCCTAATATAGATCTCGATGACTTGAATTCAAGTGACCCGACATTTGTTATCCAAAGTCATTCTGAAAGATTTTTGACAATCCTTACATAGTATAAGAAGTATTCAACACACTCGTATGCTATATCAATATCTTTTTATTACATTGTCAATCTATCACATCTGTATAACTCTTTTTATCTCTCTCTCTCTATGTGTATACACATCTATGAGTGTTCACCAAACATTTTTATTAAAACGAAGACCACGCCTACCCTATGATCTAACGACTGAATGGAGTGTGTAGTCAATAAGAGAATGGCTTTCTCCACTACAAGATATATATAGTCACCACATGTATGTTATATAGTTAGTGACTATATATATATATATATATATATATATATATATATATATATATATATATATATATATATATATATATAAAGAATAATATTGCATGGTTCCGTGGTTCTAGGTCTAATACAATGGAAAGATAGACTTTATACTACTTTTTGAAAGTAATCATAAAGATAGAAATGAATAAATGATAATAAAATGGTACACGAGTGTTCCTATATAGAGAGATTAGTTAGAGTAACCAACTTTAACTAACTCCGACCAAGCTTCTAACTTTAGTTAACCTATCAACTAACTATAGTTGATTAACTATATTGTAATAAATAAATCTTTCAAATTAGCTATGTATGTCAGGTTCTTATGACCGTTATGTTGTTCAAAATCCCTTCCAAATTGAACGTTGAAGCATCTTATAATGTATTCACTTGCCTCTTATGATACTTTCCCTTGTATTAGAATTGTCTATGCAATCATAGATATAAGAGACAAAATCTTTGGAGTTTTGAGTAGTGGGAGATAACTTATATATAAATTTGTAGTGGTTTTACCAGGGCACAATCAATTTTCAAATATATGCAAAGAGTTTGGTCTCGCAACTTTTGCTCTTCCTCCTTCACACCACCCTCACTATCAGCCTCCAACTGCTGCAAAAGGCGCCCCTTGAAAATCCTCCTCTAGTAGCTAAATCATGCATGTGCACCTATAGTCTCATTCACCTCATCAAGAGCATAATATCAACAGTAAGATGCAGCAAACATGACACATCATTAAGTGTCACTGTCATCTCCCCAAATGGAAGATGGAAGCTCAATGTCTCCTCGTGCACCTCTCCGCAAATGTAGAAATCAGGTCGTGGTCAATCTGGCTGTAGCTGGTATCCTGAAGCTAAGAAAAACCGGTGACACTCAGTCCATCACGCCACCACTGTGCAATCATGGTAGGCTTGGTATCCTCATCATGCATCAAATCAATCTTCTTCATGTTGTTAATGCATTTTGAATTGGCTAGCCGCAGCAAAAAATAAAAAACAAAACATTAACATTAGTTTCGTTAAGATTAACAACAATTTACAATCATTAAAGTTTCATATTAATAAGTACCTCGCCTTCAGGCGCCTTCATGGCCACATGCACATGGTACCTCGTTAGCAGGGTAGTGTCGTGTGGACCACCCATATAGTCATCCAGAGGCTAAAGGTCTGCCACCGGCACACGCTTCCCCCTCCGCCGCCGCTGCTACTGGCCACCATCTACATCCTCCTCCATTGCAACAGCACGATGTGGCCTACCACCCCTACGCCTGGGAGCTTGAACTACACCTTTCGCCTTCGCCTTTTGTCGACGCTCTCAACCTCACCCCTCCTGCTATCAACATGATCCATACCTAATACATGCATATTCGGGTAATCAACATAAAAGGCACAACGCAGCACAAAACAGGGGGAAAATTACACAGGTTCATTCCAGATTTCATTTTATGAACTGCAACAATCTAGTTCGGAAAACAAATTACGATCAACTTCAGTGCACAAGAAAAAAAAAGGCCAAATTAACTTGCATGCATAAGGAATTCGAACTAACCTTCAATTTGATGTTTGATAAAGCTTCAAATGCGGTGATTTTGAGCAAATAAACTTCAATTTTTGATTGATTTGTGCAATTCGGAATTTGGGATAAGGGATGGAGAGAGAGGGGGGGAGAGCGAGAGGGAGAGAGAAAAGTGAAACTGTAAAATGGGAGGGACGATTTTCTTATATAAATTGAAGCAGTCCGAATTACATAATCCGTATTGCATTTCGTATTTTTCCTTGATAATGATTTCAATTTTTTGTGGTCATCTACAAACCACTTTCATTGGTGGTTTAGTCATGACATTGTTCTATTTTTCTATCTCAACATGACTGTGATTTCCTTGATTAAAATAGTGAATTCTCAAAATGATGGCTTCTTAAAAACGGTACTAAAAAATCTTCTTTAGATATTATATTTATAAAATCTACATAAATATAATATCTATAGAAGATTTTTTAGTACCGTTTTTAAGAAGCCTTCAATTTGAGAATTCACTATTTTAATCAAGGAAATCACGGTCGATGTTGGGATGGAAAAATAAAACAATGTAATGACTAAACCACCAATGAAAGCGGTTTGTAGATGACCACAAGAAATCGAAATCATTATCAAGGAATAAAATTTGATCAATACAATGAAGTTGTAACAATTTTAGCAGATATTAGAAGAAAATATAATACAAATAAAAATGAATACATGCAAAAAAAATTGAGGAAAGTAGAACTAGATCTGATCTAAGGCATACCTGTGTGCAGTTAAACATACCAAGGGCTCTCTCATGGAATCTTTTTGTCTACATTTGGTGGAATGAAAGGAACAACAAAACGTGAAAGTAATAATTTGTGAGAGGGTTAGGGATAATAGCCGCAGATCAGATAACAGTGTGATAGTGAGTAGCAGCGGCTAATGAAAATAGGTACTTTGAAAACCCTAATTATCTATTATATATAAGAGTCATTATTGCACAATCTATAGTGTCAAAATGGGCTACATGTTTGTTTTGGATTCGGATTTTGTTGGGTTGGGCCAGAAAGCCTTATTTAAATACGAAACATATACAATGTACCGCTAAGCTTATATTTTCACCTCTACAAAGGACAAACTATAAAAAATAAAAAAAAAATCACTTTACCCCTCTTATCATTTGACTTTGCCTCACAAAATATTTTCTATGCCAATTTTTTTTTCATGAATTGAATAAATGACAGTCAAATTTATAAATTGGAAAATAGAGAGCAAGTGTTCCAAAAAACCTCCGTTTGTGTCCAAGTCACTTTATGTCTCTAAAACACTTAATATAAATTAACAACTTTGTTAATTAATTATAACATGTTCTTCCCTATTAGTGAAATGGTGACCCGTGATAATAAAATAATTTATTGAAACCAAACACAAATTGTATTGAAATATAATTTTTTTGAGAAAAAGAGTGTTGATGCATAAAGATAAATTATTGATCAATTTCGTTTTGAGACATTTAGTTTGTTAACCATGTGGTTGTAATGCAAAAACTTGCATATGTACAAAGTTTATGGATTAATAAGAAATATTAAAAGAATTGGTGGTGAAATGAGAGAAGAAAAATATGAAAACAAGAAAATTGAATTGAGGAAAGAGATGGAAGAGAGATGAAATTAGGTGTTGTGTTGGAATGGAGTTGGAAAAGGGAGACAGAAGTGTGACCACTAATTCTATTCTCGAAAATTCAACTAAAGTTTTTTGATATAATTTGTGGTGGTGAAGTCAAATGAGAATGGGATAAAATTGAAATGGTAAATCATTTGTTAGGGTAACGGTATAAGTGTAAGGGTACGTGGTAAAACTTTCATAAGTATGAATTCTAAAAATACTACAAGGATCTAGTCATATCCAACTTGCAGGTTAGACAGATGGACTCATATTTATTTTTATAAATTTATATAAAAGTTCCACAAAATTTCTTATAACCTATATTTTTTATTTATCCAAAAAATACACATTCTCTGGAATGAAATATAGACAAAAGTGGTAGTTCAAAAGTCAATGTGTGGTTTAAAATTTAGTCAATGTACGTCAACTTTTCAACTACACTTTTTGGAGGGACGCAACCACATTCAAACTTACCACCTTTCAGTTTAAATTTATGATCTTTCCTAGATTTATAATTCATAGAAAATTGATCTATTTTCTTCGTTCTAGTATATAGATGACAAAACATGCACCTAGTTACAGGTGTAATGCTTTGGTTTGGATCGATTTTCATTCATGAAAATGTCCGAACTGATAAAATATATATTGATTTAGTTTGGTTCGATTTTCATTATATTTTAAAATCGGAATCAAACTAACATGTTTGATTCGATTGATCAGTTCATTGGTTCTTTGTATCTCAAAATCAAAATTTGAGAACCGAATTAATACAAGACGGTTTAGATTGGTTCAATTTTCTTTTGAACTAACCAAATAAGGTCGGATACTTTTTCGGTTTGGTTCGGTTTAAATTTTCAGTTTCGTAGGTTTTGTCCGAACTGCTTATACCTCTACATCCGGTAACTCTTTTATAATTTTAAAATAAATTTGAAGACTTTTTTAGTTCCCTTATTTTGTTTGATTCACAATTTTAGTCCCTTCATTTTTAAACTCAAAAATATATTCATTTATTTTTTAAAATTTTAGAAATTTTCTCCATTACAACATTTGGAGCTTATTTTTCTTGATATGTTAATTAGAATAATGTTCGATTGGCCGGTCACACGATAGTGTGAGAACTCGTATGTGGATTAAATATTATTATTTTTATTTTCCATATCGTTAAATTACATTGTTTAAAAATGCAAGTAAAAATGTTTAAAATATAAAACACAAAAAAAATGGTTTTTCAGAAAATATGCATTGCTACATGTATACATTAATTATATAATGACTCGTAGCTCATTATTCAACAAGATATATCAACCAAAAAAAAAAAAAAATCCAAACTTCAATGGTACAATTATAAATAGAGATATCAAAATCGTGAATCACCGAAATAAAATGATTTTAAAGAGCATTAGTAAGCACTAATTATTGATGAACTAAGCTCTGTTTCAGGATGAAGTGTGATAAATTAGACCATTTATTAAGTTCAACAAGAGTTATGTGCCCTTGACTGTTTTAATTATTTAAATGTCATCCCATTAACGGTTAAACATTCTATATAAGGTGAAAACCTAACTAATAAACCAAAATGGTCATGAGAGTATTTAAAGCTCTCATGTTGCTCTCACTAGTTATTTCTCAATCCTAAAAAGCACAATGTCGGTTCATCTTTCATATTGTAGATATGACATAATTTGTGTCTATAATCTTTGACAACTCAATTAAAATTTGAACAATTGAGCCTTGAACCAATCGGTCAGAAACCATTGTTTTGCATTTGCATTAATAATTATAGTGAAGGTTTTGGTGGACTGCTTTGATGTCGTCTATCCATGCATCAAACATTTTTAGAAGGTAAATTACCCCATGAAATTGATATTGAGAAGAATTGAACATGAGACCTTTAGAGAAACAGACTCCAAGGTTCCAAACCAACACCTCCAAGACAACCCAAATGAGTTTGCATCAAAAGTTAATAGGTTAAAATTTATTTCTCCTCAAGCTTTAGGGATAGAAATGAGGTGAGCCGTTGAACATTGTTTAGTTCAATTTAAATCGATAAAAATTAACTTGGTCGAAAACTCGATTCGAATTCATCGCGAACTTTTTTCCAGCTCAAATTTGATTCGATTCAAGCTCATGAACAACTCAGTTCGCTTGATAACTCAAATCAAATAAGGAGAGAGAGTGATTGAGAGGGAGATTTAAAATGAGCATAAAAATAGCATAAACCACCTAAAACCCACTTATAAGTGGTACTGATCTTAATCAATCAATTAATTGATAACACTATGATTATGGATTCCCATAGTACATGAGTATGAACGAGTAAGATAATTTGCTCCTTGCCGTCAACAAAACTTCCAATGGGAGACTAATGAAATTGCAAGCTTAAAACCTGCTACCTAGTTGTCGAATAAACTTACATCCTATCAACGTTTTCAAGGGCATTCCTATTTTATTTTTTACTCAAGTAGGCATTACCTTTGGCTATTTGATTTAATTTCTTTTTTTTTTTTAACAAAAGTCAAAATGGAATTTATTTACGATATTAAAGGTTCTTCTTAACACAAGAAGTACACAAAAAGAACACATAGCACAAACAGATAACTACAATAACAAGAGATGAAGAAAAATCCACAAAAGTAACTCAACTAAGTGGTTAAATCCACATACAATAAAGGATTAACTCACCAGAGATGAAGATCAAAAAACTAAATTTGGATTTTTTTGATGCCAGCCACCAAAATAATAGTAACTTAACTTTATCGAACAAGTGAGCAATCGTCTCATCATTTTAAAGAAAACAATGGTAATTTATTTCCTTACAAATTACTCATACACGAGCGAGTCAAACAAAATTCATATAATAACTTATTGTCTTTGAGCATTGTGCTAACATACTAAAATGTAAAACATGGTCAGACAAATGTAAAAAGGTCAGTGAATGAATAAACAACCATTGTCTGACTAATAACCAAATGCACCCAAACACATCACACCCCAAAAACAAGTGATTTATGCTTTCTTCAATACCACAACATCGAACACAAACATTAAAATTTGGTTGAATAATCCCCCGTCTTACCAGATTGTCTTTTGTTGGATTCTGGTTTCTTAGCAGCCGCCACGTAAAAATAGATATTTTTAGCATGACTGCTTTGTTCCAAATAATATCCTGTAAATCATGTGTAGAACTCGACTCTACCATCTACAACATGTGATAAACCCCACTAACGGTGTAACCTTTGTTAGGCGTAAGTTGCCAAGTCCACCTATCTTCCACACCGATCTGTAAAAAATGTTAGATAAAAGCTCACTCCACTCCCCAACATCTCATCCCCCCAAGCAAACAATTGACACCGCCATTCCAAGCATCTCCGATCTAAAGCATACATTTCAAAAAGAGTGACCAACCAATTTTCCACTAAGTCAAACAACCCCAAAAAACAGTGACCAACCAATTTTCCGCTAAGTCAAACAACCATCTAAACCTATCATGCAAAGTCCCTTCATCCACACGGTCTTTGTGTTTTTACGACCCAACCTCTAATCGTGACCCACACATCTGAGCAAAAGAACGTTTTCATTCCTTTTGATTTTATAATTATTAATAAAGTAGAAGCAAAAAATACGTGAAAAAAATATTTCCTTTAAATTAGTGTAATTAATTTATCAATGAGTAATAGTTTGTATATCGAGTTGATTTATGAGTTAAACAAGTCCAACTATATATTACTCAAATTAACTTATTTATTTGAAGAGCTTAATTTTAAACTCAAATTTTACTCATTTGATCAAGGAACTAGGTTCAATAAATTAATCATCAAATCAAAACTCAAATTATTTTCAAGTAGGTTTACTTATTTATCAGCCTTATGAACCTTCAGGCTTCAACACTCCTCATCCATTTTTCAACCCCTCCCCACCCACTCCATACCGAGAAGACTCTCCTATAATGGACTAATAAGCATGGAGCGCTATTACGTATACGACTCATTTATTGGTGTACGTGGAAAGTTAAATTACCCCACTAACTATTATTTTTTTAGATGACACTAACTATTTATTTATTTAACTAGTCTGACCTACATAACATAATTAATCCATAAATTTTATACCAAGTTCTCCTCACTATTTTACTTTTGAGGTTCTCCTCAATATTCACCAAAAAAGATACTAAAACATATACTACATCTCGTGGCTGGAAATGAGTACCACCAATATTTGGTAAAATGTTTGACATAAGAAAAACAAAGATGACCTCACCAGATAATATTAAATATTCCTGAAAAGATTGAATTTTGATTTGGTTTAATTTATTCTTGTATAGATGAGTGTTACCAACCATTTATATATCCAAATATTCAGGTTGTATATCATTAAATGTGCGACTCTTAACGCATTTTTACATTGTGGACCGAACATATTGAACATTTTAAGCGTGGCCTTAGTGGGTTACTCAATAATTCTTGAATAAATCGATATCATTTTAGTATTTTAGATTGAACGTCATCATTCCTTACAAAATAAATTTGTGATGTGAAGACGGTCTCATTTATAAATTTTTATATTTAAATCTTATCTCATTCAATATAAACACTTAAGGATAAGATCTATTATCAATTTTTTATATCTATTTCTCTCTAGCTTACTTACTCCATTTATTTTGAAAAATAGAAAGGATCTTACTCAAGTCATAGTAGCTATTTTGGTAACTTGTGGGAAGCAATAATTAAGATGCAATGCTTCTCATACAAGAAATGATTAAGAAAGAAAGCTGCATCCAACTAACTAATAAATCAAAGAATCTTTTTGTTTTTCTAATTCTAGGTATAGAGAATCTGTATTTTTCACAAATTGATTCCTCCTTATTTTTGCACGTAAAGTATACAATCACTATCCCACCACACACACCCATCAAAAATTAGTATTTATTTAATTAATACATATATAGTCATATGCTATGCTGACTATATATTGCGTTAGGTATACAAATTCACTTTCAAAAACATAAATTATAAATGCCAAGTGGAGTAAGATAATACGTGCTTTATATTTCTTCCATTCCCATTATTTCAACGACTTTAGTGCACAATAAACAATCATATGCACTTGCTTACAAATTTGGTTTTCCACTAATTTCCTATGAGATTCGAGGTATAAGGTATACAATTAAAAAAAAAAATATTATGTATTGATATATAAATGATAAGTAGTCGTCATTAGTATTGCCAATGTCATTTTTTTATTTTTGAAACCAAAAATGTTAACTGGATCGTTAGTGTTGAGAATGGAGATTAAATCATTCACTAGTTAGAATTAATTTTCAAATAAAAATATCTAATTATAAATTATTTCATTCAATTTTAATTTAACCTATCAACTTTAACAAATTTAATTTAATTAAAAATCATTCGAATCAAATATAATTGGCCCACTAATCAAATTTACTATGGCCTTATACTATGGGAATGGAGTAAGAGTTCCCTGGGAAACTCATTAGAGATAAATAAATGTTGGCCCTACGACTTTATCTTGTACTATAACAATTAATTAATACATCGTGACAAGACATGATAATCCACAATAATTGATGTGTTATTATATAAACAAAAGTAGATAAAACCGATGCTCACTTTTATTAACACTTCCATTTCATTTTTTTTCCCTTATTATCTCATCTTCTTCCTCTCCATCTTTCTTGTTCTTGAAGAATTGGATTAATGGCTGTTCACTGCAATTCTTTAGCTCAAATCCCAATTCAGAATTATGATAATTCATTTGTGAAATATTCAAACAATTTGTTGATGTCCAAACGATGCTATGCTCCAAAGAAAAAGTCAACAGTTGGTCCAGCTCTATTGAAAATCACAGCATCCATCCAGAACAAGGTTAAAATCCTATTATCGTTTATCTTTTATATAGTCAATTGATAAATATATACTCCTCTCGTCTTAAAATATAAGCAAAACTCGGTCAACAAAAGTTAAAGTACTTGGTTCAAAATCTGTACAAAATACATCGACTATGTTGATCCATTTTCGCTTATATTTTAAGATGGAGAAAATATCTATTACAAAAGCTGAATTGCTTTTTAAAACAATAAGTTGAATTAGTTTGAAAATTTAGAGATAGAAAAAAAAAATCATCTCTTATTATATCACTATTAAGTATGTCAAAATTGGAGATCAGATACCATTTTTAATAAATAATCTTTATTATATATATATATATTAGTAGAAACTAGACTAGGACCAAGAATAAGGAACCTTCTCTTAATTAATGTCTAATTTGATACTAAACAGGTTGTTTATGAGGATGAGTCTCAAGGCATAATTTGCTACCAAGATGAGAGTGGAGAAATAATTTGTGAAGGGTATGATGAAGGGCCATCTTATAGACAAATTTCAAGACCAACCCATCACCAAAGGTAGATAATACTCAATCAAAATATTGTATTTTCTTATCTTATATAAATTTGTCTTACCAATGGAATTTTTTGTTGTGCTTAGGGATGTTGAAATTGTGAATCTTCTAAAACAAAGTTGGTTTCAAATTGCAAAAGGGAAAGAAATTGATGATGCAGTTGAAGGTGGTCGTTTGCAAGAGGATTTAATTTGAATTGCAATAAAATGGTTTAACTTGTTTAACTAATCAATCTGGCTTTTGTCACACTCATAGCTTCGAGGTTTGAAGAGTGTAATAGTATGTAAATTATAAAATGTGAATAGTGTATCAAATAGCACATGTGTAGTAGGTTAGTTCCTGCAGCACATTTTTCATTTTACTTGCAAGATGTAAAAATTAATAATAGCAATGTTTTTATCAATTGTTTTTTCCTCTCCAATTATAGTTTGTATACTAATTTTAGATTATATAATTTGATGATACAGTACAGGAATAAAAAAAATTAAGGATGACTTCATAATTAAAAATATAGCAAAAAATTGTTTAGGAAGCCTATAATGAAATTTGAATCAAACAATATTTTTGCTATTTTAAAATAATATTAAAAATAAATAATCCAAGGAATTTGTTTGAACTTTGATACTTGAAGAGTAAATTATCCAAGTACCCCAAAAATTATACAAGTCACTTAAATTTGTGAATAAGCAAAAGAGTTATTAAATTTCCTTAGGGGTAAAAATTACCAATCCATACAAAATTTCATAAGTTTCTTTGGTGATTTCATCATACTTTAGGATTTTCATGGGAAACAACTAATGTTATGTTGTGTTCTCTACTCATGCTTATGAATGAGACTCAAATCCGCTCAAGTATAACCAAAAATATCAAAGGTTGAAGTTCTTATCATAAAGCGCTCAACAATTGTTTCTATGAGCTTAGCTCAGTTGGTAAGAATAATGCATAATATATGCAAGGTTTAAAGTTTTAACCCCGAACACCACCAAAAACTACTCAACAATTAAAGAAGCAGACACAATCAATATAAAAGCCTCCACAAGAGCCATATGTTGCATACTCCCATTTGATGCACTTTGTACTACAATCTGAGTTATTGGTACATCGCCCTGACCATGTTCTACTTTTCCTTCCACAAAGTGTTGCTTCCACTTCTACACATAAAATGAAAAATAATAATGTAGCAAATTAAAAACTTAAATAAAGATTAAATTTGAAGAAGCACAATAGAATAAACATAGGCTGTAAAGTTAGTTTGTACCCCATGTAGAAATAAAGAGAATGATAAGACAATGGAACATGAAGATGATGTAGAATTTACTAGTAGAGAAAGTCATGATTTCTAAACAAATGACGTTGAAATGAACCATCAAAATGTTTGGTTCTATCTAAGTATATATAGAAAGCAATATACACTGATTGAATTTTTATTCTTTTAATTTTTTTATATTTTCAATTTATTATTATCAATTTATTTTAATTCATCCGTATAGTCTATTAGAGAGTCAAGGAATGGAAAAATTATTGGAAAGAAGTTCAAAATATGAATTCATTATTGCCATCTTGTTTTAGTTTGCATGTATAGTTTCTCTAAGCCAATGTTGGACAAAGTATATTGGGAAGAATATCAAACAATTTGGAGTCGACATGTGTCGTACCGTGTAATTTTTTGGTATTTTATTCATATATGATGTAAAGAAATATTACACTTTTAATCATCAGTAATCGTTGTATCAGTAAAAAGATTTAATTTTAATCATAACCATTTTTGATAGTCTCTTAGGGTCCGTTTGGTTCGAGAATTAGGAGGGGAAGGGAGGGGAGGGGAGGGGAGGAATTTTAACGGAGGGGAGGGAGGGAAGATATTTTAATTAAAAGTGTGTTTGGTTCACAAGGGGAGGGGAGGGATTTTAAAATTATTTTACTGTTTTACCCTTAAACTTAAT
>Ga0228710_1002147_pt1 | contig 30819 bp, 22 predicted proteins | sample MedpolnodulmetaG_FD_177995 | JGI IMG/M metagenome (GOLD analysis project Ga0228710, IMG submission 177995) | Root nodule microbial communities from Medicago polymorpha collected in Santa Monica, California, United States - pink nodules | ecosystem: Host-associated > Plants > Roots > Nodule...
AATATGTTGTTTTTATACCCAATAAAAAACAGGTGTCGTATCTCAAACTTACAACACCCGATGATATAACCCCGGCAAAAAACAGGTCTTAAATCTCAAAAAAACAGGTTTTGTATCTCTGATTTGCACTAATGTCTTCAATGAAGTCTAATCAGCTCTTAGAACCATGCATGGAGTCAACCAAGTTTAAAGACTTGAAGGTGTTGTGGATGCCTTAAATGTATCAATAGGAAGAGGTGGGAGTAGAGGAAATTGGGGAAAATTAAAATACAAGGGTGGTGACAAGTTTATGTGTGTCAAGTTTCTTAAGACCGGTCTCTTCAATAAGGATTGTCTCAAGTTGGAAGGAAATAATGACTTTGTGCAAGTTGCAGTTGTCTTAGAGGAGAATTATGAGGGTGTGGATGCACTAGCTAGTGGTGACATTTTGGAAACCGGAAGGGAATTTGCTTATAGACTTTGAATGTTATTTTCATATGTGTGAAAAGAATGAATACTTTAAGACTCTGCATATGGAAGAAGGTAGAGTAGTTTTCCTTAGAAAATACAAGGCTTATAAGGTTCAAGTTACATCTTATGATGTTTGACTGTCATGAGTTCCTTTGGCAAGATGTGACGTAAGGTATGTTCCTAGACTTGAGTATAATTTATCGTAGATAAGAATGTATGATGAGTTAGGCTATGACATTAGTATTGAGCATGAGATAATGGAAACTCTCCGTAATGCAAAGATAATAAGTAGAGGTTCCAAATTACGTGGGTTATACATGTTAAATGGCTCTACTATTTTTAGCATGCATATAAAACAAGACAAAACATGCATGATAATTATGAGAAATGCCGTTTTTATTTGTTGCATGTTGGTGCATGGGTCTAGTTGGACTTTATGAACAAGGTTTTCTAGGTGATGGCACTGAACTGAAAATGTTAAAAACAGACATCAGCCTTGAGAGGCAATGATAAGAATATACATTAAATACTAAACATCACCAAAAAATAGTGGTAAAAATACTCGGTTAACTCTTGAAGATAGAAGTTTGTTGAGTTGAACAATTTATAAGGTAAACGACAAAGTGCACGTACACATTTAGAAGTTGTTGTGAATAATACCCAGTTTGAGATGGAGTCTTCCACTAGTGGGACTAGAATAAGGCAAGCAATAGTAACTTCAAGCTATTTGGTAAGAGATAGGGAAGTCAGGGATAATGATACAAAAAAAGTGACACGACTATGGAGACCTTCTGTGTTATACTTTAATTTTGGATACCTTGAGCATCTTAATGAATTTTACTCCTTTACATTAGTCAGAACAATGTTTCCTTTCTTAGCAAAGAGTAATTCCATGCATCATTCATAAAACCTTGAGTTAATGATGGTACAAAGGATCTTAGTCCAAAGGCTCAAATTACAACGTTGACTTCCACATAGTTTACTTTCATCTTAATACAGAGCATTGTCTTTATCTATAACATAAGCTTCAACAAGTTCCAAAGCGTCAACAAGTAGTCAAGAGCATTGACTGGAGTCCATAGCTTTGGCTTGGTCCATAGGCAAAACTTCTCTTATACTTAGAATTACCTACACACTTAAACACACATTTTCCTAAGTGTTCTCATACATATTTCTTAATTTGTTATCATCAAAACTTAAGTGATTTGTTCTTAAACAAATTTTGGTCTAACAAACCAACCATAACACACATCAATAGTTCAAAATGATTAAATAACAATTAAAATTAAATTAGTTTCTAAAATCATAAATAGACAGATATTTGATGATTTAGGTCATGCAATCTCCCAAGACATCATTATATTAAGGGGATAATTCAATGATAATAACCAATATTTTTGTGGTTATCATTTATCTTTGGTGATTTTTCCTCTTTCAGCCATCAAAGCTTATACAATTTTTGAAATTTGTTAAAAATAAAATGTGCTTTTTATGATTGGTAATTTTTTTAATCTTTCTTTCTACTAAGTGTGTTGAAGAGACACACAACACATTGATAAACATTTAATAATGATTCTAATTTTATAAAAGGTTTTTTTACAACTACACAAGGGCCATTTAAAATTATATAAATTATGTAAGCAGACGACCAACTTTGAAAATAATAAAGTGATTAAACTATTTATTACATATAAAGTGGAAAAATATGGCTGAAATTCTCAAGTTTGTTTGTGTTATGATTATATTTCTTTCCTCATTTATTGTTTCTCAAAATATTGATGGTAAGTTTTTTTTTTATCTTTTTAAATTTCCTTTGTTACTTCTAACAAAGTAATTTCATCTCATTTTAATTACATTGTTTTATTCTCTCTTTTTTTTATTAAAGCCGGTGGTAATAGAACATGTTTTAGAGATTCTGATTGTCCAAAAAATATGTGCCCATCTTATTTGGTCGTGAAGTGTCTCAACAGTAATTGTAAGTGTGGTAGGCCAGAGTTGCAAGTAAGACTTAATCCCAAATGATTTTGTATTTAGTGAAAGAACCAAGAGAGTACACAAACGTCTTTTAGAATATTACATAATCTATCATTTATTCATTTTGTTGGCATCCAATAATTGAATTTTGGGTTAATAGGTCTTTACCCCCAGTAATATAGGTCATTTTCAGTTTTCCCCCTTGTAAAATATTTTTTTTGATTTACCCCTGTAAAATATTTTTGTTTTGACTTACCCCTCAATAGGCCAAACAAAAATCAATTTTATTTTATTTTTTAAGAAATTTTCGTTTTTGTTTGGTCAATTAAGGGGGTAAATCAAAACAAAAATATTTTACAGGGGGTAAATCAAAAAAAATATTTTACAGGGGGGAAAATCAGAAATGACCTATATTACAGGGGGTAAAGACCTATTAACCCTTGAATTTTTTATTGTTCTAATTTCAAGAACCTTGTAGTAATGCCTTTGTACTCTAAGATGATGGTAATGAAATGAAATAAGATAGCAAAGAATATCATTAAGATTGTCTTTTTGTCTCTTAATTTTATAGATATCGCAATTTTCTTTCCAACTTTACCACGTATCAAGATATCTTTAATAGTTAAGTTGAAAAATAGTGTTTACCTTACCAATAATCCTATACTTTTATATTCATGTTATAATGTGTTTATACTTGTAATTGTTCTCAAACATCATTTCTATTTCTCTTACATTTTAGTTTTTTTAAGAAACTCAGAGTGTTTGCTTGCTTCTAAAAGATATGGAAAACTAGAATGTTAATACAAAATTATAATTGTCTATTGCAATAATTGTACATGTCTTAATTAAATGTTTATTTTTGTAGGTTGTATTCAAATTAAATTAGAAAATTTATCTATGACTCTAAGAAACAAGCTCTGTTTTCTCTGTGTTATACAAATACTTGTGATTTAAAATTTACATATATCAGTATTTGTTAAAGAACTATAGTAAAGACCAAAGAGCTAAGTATTCATGATCAAATACAAACTTTAAGTATTGTTGTTATTATATATGTTGACAAATTTGACAAGTACACCAAATATTTCCAAGTAAAAATAAAAAGATTTTAAGTTAGCGTCTCCACATAGATTGTTGTTTTCAACTCGGTAATTAGCTAAACTTATGATAAAAGAAATAAATTGGGGAGCTTTTACAGGATTGGTTGTTTGCGAATAAAAAATAATGGTCTGAAATAGTTTGATGACGACGATTAATTAGATTATTCTAATACCTCTTATATGTCCTTATTGGATATCACATGTTCCTAGATCAAATACTATTTAATGTTTATACTCGCGACACCTAACAAATTAAGACCTGTTCCAGCTACGGTTCCATAGACCCCTACGTGCAATATTCCTTCTCTAAATCTAGTAGGGACTTATATTCACACGAGTGTTTGAGAACATTAAGCATAGTCATACAAAAAGCGAACTTAACAAAGATTGAGTGCTTGTTTTTATGCATACTTTTCTGTTGTGTGCTCATATTAAGATTCGTTTGAGTTATTAGATCTCGCTCCAAATAAGCCTAATAATCTTTTTCTCCATCTCTTTAGTTCTCTAGGCTTTCATTTATATTCTGAGACAAATCCCGAGACATCTGTTGTAAACGCTCCAAGACATCTTAGTCATTAAAACTAAAAATCAAAATAATATGTGAATTATCAAAATAATCTGTGAATTTGAAAATTCTCAATGACACTAGTCTCTTTCGTATAATTTCAAAGACTAAGATTGACTTACTCAAAAGATTAAGTATGAAAAAAAATATCAATAACAAAAGCTATTATGAATAATTAGTAATTTAAAAGATTAAATTGAAGCCGGTTTACAATTGTAGGAATAAAATTGAGGATTCACTCAAATACTATATGATAACTACTATACTATTGTTTGCTAAAAAAAAAAAACTACTATACTATGGTAACATACATGGGTTGGCCGGTACTAGTGTTGGTTTGGGAGAGACTCCTCTCAAGTTCGATTCTTCCCTTTATCGATTTCGATGGACTGATTTTGAAAAAACGAAACCAAACTACAATGATGCTAAAATATGTTTGGTGTTGCAGGGACTTACAACCAACTTCTAGGGACAAATAACCCTACAAAGAGCTAGTTTTTTTTTTGAGGGAACAAAGAGCTAGTTGGTGTCACTGCAGAAGAGGCAGAGAGGAAAATAAAGGAAGATATATCTGGAGTTGAAATTCAAGTGGTGCCCCCTGATTCATTTGTTACTGCTGACAATTGGTTGATGAATCAACTAAATATTGTTCACATGAGATTTGGGTATAAAGCCAGTGATGTAATTTGAAGAATAAACTAGGGTATAGTCCCCAAATTTTCTGGATCATACATATATAAGATTATGATTTGTGTCATGCATACTATTCATTTAAGTAAATTAAAAAGATAATTATTAAATTATAGGTAAATTAAAATAAATTATCTTGAAATAAAATTTAAAATTAGCAGGAAGAAGAAAATTATAAAATAGTCTAAATTAATTAATTTCCTAAAAAAAAGTCTACATAAATTTATTATTATGTTTGGATGGTATATTTTCTTTTTTTCATATTCATTAAATTAAATCACATTATATATAAAAAAAAACAACTTGTTATGTCTTTTTTCTTTCAAAAAGCGAACAAAAATTATATAACTATTATTACAGCATAAGACGTGCCAAGAATAGAAAACAACCAAAGTTGTTGTCGAATTTAAACCTTCTCTACTTTTCCGTAATGTGAACTATTAATCGTCACCACTTCCGATTGCAGGGTTCAATTGTTAGGGCGTGTCACATATTCAAAATATTCTTAACGTCGGAGTGTTTGCAAGTACACCATCTCCTTTTTGCAAAAGAAGGAAACTACTCATCAATGATCATAGTAACACCCAGAACTGACGAATCAATTACCAACCCACGTTTTTTTATTCTCATGTAAAGCATTTCAGCTACATAATATATTCATTAAAGTTAGGTTTCAAACAGTAGAACTAAAATGATGATGAAGAGTGCAAAACCATGCTTTCGAAGTTTATATAGGACTAATTTATGTGAACGTCTAGCCTAATTATTACAAAAAAGGTTTCTCTTTGAAGATTGCAATCTATGTATTTAGTTGCACCACTGATTTGCTACGAAACAAATTGTAGCTAACGCGTCGCTAATTTCTAGCAAAACTTATTTAGCCACCATTTAGTTGTCATTTAGCTGTCATATTGACCGTAGCATGGATTAGGCGGCAAATTATCTAGCAAAGTATTTCCTAGCTAATTGGAAACTAATATTTAAAAAATCCTAGCTATTTTCAAACTAATAGCTAGCAAAATACAATTCAAAATTTAAGTTTCCTAACCATTTGGCTAGGATATTACCACAATAATGATTTCATTTTTTGTGCATCTAATCAAAAAGTGATTAAGCTAGATTGTAAAAATATACTTAAAATGTCGATTACTAACCGATAAATAGGCATTGATTCACAATCACTAATTATTAAACAATTAACAATAACATAGATGTGTATATATATGTGCCATCACAATTAATCAAACAGTCAATTAACACCTACTCCCTAACATTCAATCATTTCAATAACAACACAAGTTGCTAGTAAGTAAACAACACATTTTCATAACCATACAAAGCAGAGGCACAACTAAGTAATCCTGGATGGAATTCTATCAAACTATCAAAAATATTCATTTTATGAGGCACAACTAAAATCAAATAAATTGAAATATCAATGTGTTTGTGAAAAAGATAAACAAAAAAAACGAATGAATGAGGATAAGCATAAAGTAATCCTGGATGGAATTCTATCAAACAGTCAAAAAGAATTAAGAGACAACTAAAATCAAATAAATTTAAAGATCAAAGTGTTCTGAAAAGATAAACAAAAGACTAGTACAAAGATCAATGACAACTAAAATTACAGTGTGAAGAGAGAGAGCAAGGACCAAAGAAACATACCCGTCTTTGAACAACCATATGCTGATGGAATGAGGCAACAAACTGCAGAATAATTAGACTTCAAAATTTCAGTAAAATCCTTCTTAAAATATTAATCAGAACACCACATTATATTTATATCAGGGAAGAAAAATGCCCAGATGCAGTTAATTTGCTTGTAGTTTAAATTGCATTGTCATAACAGTCAGAAGGTTCGTACAATATTTAATATTGATTTCAATGTGATGGACGGTGAAATGAAATTCTTAAATATAACTTATGTTTCATAAACTACAATACTTCCTATTTCTTCAGTTTATTATTCTTTATTTTATGTAATCGAAGTGGAAAACTATATTGAAATGGAAGATAAAGCTCCTTACAACCAGAGAAGATAACCTCTGTTAATGGACTGAACAGTCTAAACTAAAGTGCTAAAAATGAAAAATGGCAATGGAATTGAGCTGTGCTCTTGAAAGATGGTGATCAGTAACAGAACATAAAAAATAAAGCAAGTTCTTAGAGAGACATGTTATGAATCATGGAATCCCACGGACAAAGGTGATAATGATCAGCAAGAAAGATATCATAGGTGTATTCATGTGGGAGATACCCATAGTGATTCATAGTAGAGTAAACTAGATTTGATAAAAGATGATTGAAATGATACATGAGTGTTCCTATATATAGAGTTTAGTTGTGTAACTAACTCTAACTAACTCTTAACCAAACTTCTCAAACACTCTAACTAACTATAGTCTAATAAGAAACAACTTCTCTACTCATCCTCAAACCACCCAAGAAAACAGATGATAATGTAGTTAACATTCACAAAATAGAAGTTTATACATACTACATAGTTCCAAGAAACCTGACATACAAGTACCTCCATTAGGCGAAAGCCTAATATCAAACAAATGCATGAAGAAATTTTAAATGGCTTTACTCTAGAATAATAAAAGTTTAGAGTTACGAGTTGACAAAGCTCGTGAATCTCATCACATGGTGATTAAATGATTATGTTTGTTTGGTGATACTTGTACATCTGTGGTGATTAAATGAGAATGATGTAAGAATATCTTGGTGATGATTATTTTGGTGATGGTGATAATGTGTGAATCATATGTACTTGACTTGGTGATTCCTTTTGATGATGATGATGTCCTTGCCTATACTTTTGAAATGATGAATCGTATTTGTTTGAGTTCATTAGGTAAGAGTACATGTGACTTATATGATTGATGTTAATTAGGTGAGTTATAGGCATTATGTAAAATATGTGCTTTATGTGAAATAAGTGGAGTTGTATATAGAATTTTATTTTCTAAATGATGAGGTTGGTGTAATTTGATGATTATGATAAATGAAGAATGAGGTAAGAAGCTCTTTGATTGATTGATGTTGTTAAATTGTGAAAGTATGCATATGAATCTATATGAATTACCTCATTTTGTGAATTATATGATTTGCTTAATGATGTGACTTATGTGAAGTTGTGTACTTGAATATGTTTGCTTGGTGATGCATGTATAATCGAGATGATGTTGTTAATATGAGAATGATGCAATGATTCATTGATCATAATATGGTTTATGTTATGATTTAATTGAAGATAATATTCATGTGACGATAGAATTCTAGGAATAATGAGCATGCATATGTGATATTTGAGTCCTAAAATGTTTTATTTGTGCTTATATCTTTTTATGTGAATATTATCTAACCCTTCAGTGGTTGTTTGGTTGACCGCCTCACCATTTACAAAAATGGTGTAGACGTGCAGGCTTGAGAACATTCGTGGAGACGTGAGTACCCGAGGCTTTCGTGGCGCATTCCTCGTTTCTCTTTTGCATGGAGTCTAGTATAGGCTCTGATTAGGATTGTCGGGATTCTATGTTTATTTGTCTTTGAGATTATGCTGAGACCATATTGTTATGTGTTTTGAGACCCGAGATAGATTGTTGAGATTTTGTGATTCATGCACTTTGAGATTTCGGATGTATCTAAGATATTTGAGATATTGTTTTTATTTTTGCTGCGAGATTTATGAAAAACAAATTATGCATGTTTTTGAGAAAATGATGACGTAACATCTTGAATTCTTTTAATTAAATGATTTATTTGCATTAAATATTTTTGGTGGGGTTCAAGGGTGTTACACAAGTGGTTCCTTTAGAGGACAATATATTATAAATAAGTATGTATATAATTAAAATAGTATATGAATAGGTTACACTTGTATATGTATGTATGTGAATATGTTCAAGTGTTTAAACCTTATTCGAACAAACTTGGTCATTTATATTTAGCTGAAGCTTGGCGTTGAAGATACCTTGTATTTGAATACTTGATTGAATATTCAGTTACTCTTGAATAAATGCAGTCAGCGTATCAACCATTCATTTTCATCAATGATGCTCTTAATAAATTTTACTCCTTTTCATAAGTCAGAACAATGTTTCCTTTGTTAGCACAGAGTAATTTTAGGCATCGATAATGAGACCTTGGGTCAATGCTATTACAAACGATCTTAATCTAGAGCCTCAAACCACAACATTGACTTCCACATAGTTTACCTTCATATTATTACAAATCATAGTATTTATCTTTGACATAAAATTTATCAAGGTCCAGAGTGTTAACGAGTTGTTCAGGGTGTTGACCGGTGTCCAAATCTTTAGCTTGGTCCAAAGGCAAAACTTTTCTTATAGTTAGAATTTTTTGCACACCTACAAACATTATCCTAAGTGTTCTCATACATGCTTTGTACATTCTTTTTTATCGTAAAAAATTAGGTGCTTTGTTATGTAACCAATTTCGGTCTAACAAACCAACCATAACAAGCATCAATAATGAAAAATGACTAAATAAAAATTAAAAAATTAAATTAATTTCTAAAATTATATATTGACACATATTAGATGATTTAGGTCATGAAATCACTCAAGCCATCATTATATTAAGGTGATAATTTAAATATAATAACCCACATTTATTAGGTTATTATTCATCTTTTGTGATTTTCCCTTTCTCGGTAATCAAAGCTTATACAATTTTTGAAATTTATTAAAAATATAATGAACTCTTATGATTGGTCAATTTTTTAATTAAGTTTTCTTTTTACTAAGTGCGTTGAAGGGACAAACACGACACATAGATATACATTTAATAATGGTTCTAATTTTATAAAAGGTTTCTTAAACTTCACAAGGGCCATTTTTTTTTAAACAAGGAAATTGCAGCAAGAGCTGCAATCCCCATAATATATTAAGGAAGATAAAAGATATACAAAACAAAAGAGAGGGGGGACATGAACGAAAACCCTCAAAGAGACATTTAAAAATACATAAAATAATTGTTCTAATTTTATAAAAGGCTTTTTACAACTTCATAATTGTCATAACAGTCAGAAGGTTCGTACAATATTTAATATTGATTTCAATGTGATGGACGGTGAAATGAAATTTTTAAATATAACTTACGTTTCATAAATTACAATACTTCCTATTTCAAGAGGAAAACATGTCAAGATATTACCCACAAACTTTTTCCCAGAGAATAAATGTAAATTTCAACCGTCGATTGGTGCGTCGGGTGGGTTGTTAACTTTGTGGGATAGCAAGGAAGTGGCGGTGTGGTGGTCTTTGTCCTTCGAGCATGTTTTGGTGATTGCGGGTAGTTTTGTGAAGACGGGAGAGCGGTTTGTTGTCTTTAATGTCTATGCACCTTGTGAAACTATTCGTCAACAGGTACTCTGGAATAACATCTCAATTAAGTTGTTGTCTGTGGCTGGCCAGAATGTTTGTATTTGTGGTGACTTTAATGCTATCCGCTGTGTTGAGGAATGACGCAGTGTAGGGCCTGTTGTCAGTCAAGCAGGGAGTGCTCCTTTTAATCAGTTTATTGTTGACAATTCCTTGATAGACCTTCACCTGCGAGGCCGTCGGTATACCTGGTTTCGTGGGGATGGGAGGTCGATGAGTCGTATTGATCGTGTTCTTTTGTCTGAAAGCTGGTGTTTGTCTTGGCCTAGATGTTTTCAGTTGGCGTCGGCTCGTAGGTTGTCTGATCACTGTCCTTTGGTTTTGTCGGTGGATGAAGAGAATTGGGGGCCGAGACCGTCGCGAATGTTAAAGTGTTGGGAAAATTTTGTTGGATGCAATAACTTTGTCCTTGATAAATGGAGTTCTTTTCAGGTGGAAGGTTGGGGCGGTTTTGTGTTGAAAGAAAAATTTAAATTAATTAAATTGGAACTACGAGAGTGGCATCAAACTCATTCTCAAAATTTACTGGCTAAAATTGCGACTCTGAAGGATAGAATTTCTTCTCTGGATTCAAAAGGAGAGTCAGATGTTTTACTTGATTCTGAGGTTGAGGACCTTCATGGTTGTATGGAAGAGTTGTCTTCTTTAGTTCGGATGAATACTAGTATTTCTTGGCAACAGTCGAGGATGCAATGGCTCCGTGAAGGGGATGCAAATTCAAAAATTTTCCATGGTATTATGTCTTCCAGAAAACGGTGAAATGCTATCCCTTTTTTCTTGGTGAATGGGGTGTTGGTTGAAGGTGTAGATAATGTGCGCGGCACTGTGTTCTCCCACTTTTCAACTCATTTCCAGGGAGTCAGTGTAGACCACCCCACTATGGAGGCTTTGAATTTTCGTCTGTTAACCCACAGGGAGGGGATTGGTCTCATAGAACCCTTCTGTGTGGAAGAAGTGAAGGCAGAGGTGTGGGATTGCGACAATTTCAAATGTCTGAGCCCTGACGATATCTCTTTTGGATTTATCAAAAACATTTGGGACATTTTAAAGGATGATCTAATGCGTTTTCTTCATGAGTTTCATAGGAATGGGCGATTGGCCAAAGGGATAAACAATACCTTCATAGCTCTTATCCCTAAGGTCGATAGTCCTCAACGGCTCAATGATCTCCGTCCAATTTCCTTGGTTGGAAGCTTGTATAAAATCCTGGCGAAAGTGCTTGCTAATAGACTGAGGATGGTGATTGGTTCAGTTATTTTGGACTCTCAATCCGCTTTTATTAAGGGGCGACAGATTCTAGACGGTAGTTTGGTGGCTAATGAGATTGTGGATGAAGCCCGTAGACGTAAGAAGGAGTTGTTACTTTTCAAGGTTGATTTTGAGAAGGCTTATGACTCCATTGATTGGGGTTATTTACAAGAGGTGATGCTGAATATGGGTTTTCCGGCTCTTTGGAGGAAGTGGATTAAAGAATGCATTGAGACGGCCACAGCTTCTGTCTTGGTTAATGGCTCTCCGACGGGTGAGTTTCCTTTGGGAAGGGGGTTGAGGCAAGGTGACCCTCTTTCTCCTTTCTTGTTTCTTTTGGCAGCAGAAGGATTTAATGTATTGATGAACTCCCTGTCAGATAATAATTTATTTACTGGTTACACGGTGGGCAGTAGTGTATCGGTGACTGTTTCACATCTTCAATTCGCAGATGATACCTTGATATTGGGTAGCAAATCTTGGGCTAATATTCGTGCTATGCGGGCGGTCCTTGTGCTTTTCGAAAATCTGTCTGGTTTAAAGGTGAATTTCTCTAAGAGTTAGTTGGTGGGGGTTAATGTTTCTACCTCCTGGTTAACAGAAGCGGCGATGGTGTTGAGTTGTAAGGTGGGCTCTGTTCCCTTTGTGTATCTGGGGTTACCTATTGGGGGTAATGCGAGGCAATTGGCTTTTTGGAAACCATTACTTCATCGAATTAACTCTAGACTGTCAAGTTGGAACTCTAAACATTTATCCTTCGGTGGTTGCCTGGTTTTTTTGAAATCTGTCTTGTCATCTCTGCCTGTTTATGCTCTTTCTTTTTTCAAGGCTCCAGCAGGTATAATCTCCTCTATTGAATCTATTTTAAATTGCTTTTTTTTTTTTGTGGGGGGGTGGGGGGAGTGAGGACCACAAAAAAATATCTTGGGTGGATTGGAATACTGTTTGTAGGAGTAAGGAGGTTGGTGGTTTGGGGGTAAGGAGAATTAGAGAGTTTAATATCGCTTTACTTGGTAAGTGGTGTTGGCGGATGTTGACGGAGAGGGAGAGCTTGTGGTTTAAGGTGTTGTCAGCTAGGTATGGTATGGAGGAGGGTGGTTTGAGGGGTGGTGGGTGTGATGCCTCATTGTGGTGGCGCGATGTCCATGTTCTTTGTAGGGAGGAGTGGTTTAGACATAATGTTAGTCCGGGTTGTAGGAAGTGGGAAGAGTACACTGTTTTGGTCGGAAGTGTGGGTGGGGGAAGTCTCCCTTCGAGACAGGTTCCCTAGATTATTTGATTTATCTTTGTTTAAGGACTTGTCTGTGTTTGATATGTGTCAATTAGGATGGGGGGTGGAGGGTCAGGCTTGGTCGTGGCGGAGGAGGCTTTTGGCGTGGGAAGAGGAGGCGGTGGGGGAACTAATCTTATTACTCCAAAGTGTGTCTTTGCAGGTTGATTCAACTGATACCTGGCGCTGGAAGCTGGAAATATCTCATGTTTTTTCTGTCCGAAGCGCTTATACAGTTCTAACGTCTGAATCAGTTGCTGCTTCTACGATGGCGGTGACAACTCCTTGGCACTTACAAGTTCCTGTTAAGGTCGTGCTATTTGCGTGGCGTATGTTTCGTGAGAGGTTGCCAATGAAGGATAATCTCCTTCACCGTGGTGTGATTACTCTTAACTCTCGGTTGTGCACTGCTGGTTGTAACTCAGTTGAACTACCACTCATCTGTTTCTGCATTGCTCTACGTTTGGCTCAGTGTGGCATTACTTATTGAGGTGGTTGGGTTTCTCGACGGCCCTTCCTCTTGGTGTGATTGATCATTTTAATCAATTCTCCATGGATGATGGAGTCGTGAAGGATCATCGTGCTATTCTGCAGGTTATCTGGTTCGCAACTACGTGGGAAATTTGGAAAGAAAGAAATAACAGGTTATTTAATGGCAAGCAAAGCTCAATTATGCAGGTGGTTGATAAAATAAAGTCACTCGCTTACATGTGGTTGAAGGAGAAATACCCTACGCTCCCCTTTAATTTACATGACTGGTGGCTTAGCCCATTCACCATCTTGGACATAGGTTGACTGCTATTTCTGTTTCTGTTTTCGCTGTTTTGTGCCTGTACATATTGGTCTGACTTTGTTGTTTCCACCCTGGTATGCCTTGTGCTAGGGGGATCTTTTGATGTGGTAATATAATTCATTTTAATCTCTTCAAAAAAAATATTCATCAATTTAATATATTAAGGAAGATAAAAGATATACACAACAAAAGAGAGGGGGGGACATGAACCAAAACCCTTTAAGAGACATTTAAAAATACATAAAATAAAATGAATACATAAAATGAATACCTAAGTATAGGATGAGCATTGAAAATTATAAACTGATAAAACCAACTGTTACATAGAGTTGGAGAATATGGCTGAAAGTCTCAAGTTTATTTTTGTTATAATTATACTTCTTTCCTCATTTATTGCTGCAAAAAATATTGACGGTAATCCATTTTTTTTTATCTTTTATAATTTACTTCTCTACTTCTTACAAAATAATTTCATCTTATTTTAGTTACATTTTTTCTATTCTCTTTTTTCATTGAAGGGGTTGGTCGTAGAAAATGTTTTAGAGATGATTGTGCAAAAAATATGTGTCCATCTTATTTGGTCGTGAAGTGTGTCGGCGGTATTTGTAAATGTGCTAGACCGTAGTTCAAATAAAAACCTAATCCCAAGTGATTTTGTATGTTGTGCAAGAACCAAGAGAGTACACAAAAGTCCTTTAAGAATATTACATGAACTATGATTTATTCATTTTGTTGGAATCCATTAATTGAATTTTTATTTTTATAATTTCCAAAACCTTTTAGTGAAGGCTTTGTACTCTAAGATGATGTTAATGAAATGAAATAAGGTAGAAAATAATATCATTAAGATTTTTTTTCTTGTCTCTTAATATTAGAGATATCCCTATTTTCTTTCCAACTCAACGACACATCAGAATATGTTTAATAGTTAAGTTGTAAAATAGTTTTTATCTTACTTATAATCCAATACTTTTATATTCATGTTATAATGTTTTTATATTTGTAATTGTTCTCACACTTCATTTCTATTTTTCTTACATTTTAATTTTTTTTAAGAACGTCGGATTGTTTGTTTGCTTCTAAAAGATATAAAAAACAAGAATGTCAATACAAAATTATAATTGTCTATTGCAATAACGATACATGTCTTAATTAATTGTCATTCCATGTGTTATAGAAATACTTGTGATTTAAAATTTTACGTATATAAGTATTTGATAAAGAACGATAGTAAAGGCAAAATACCTACGTATCCATGATCAAACACAAACTTTAAGCACTGTTGTTATTATATATCATGATAAATTTGGCAAGTTCACCAAACCTTTCCAAGTAATAATGTATTAAGTTACCGTTTTCACATGTATTGTTGTTTTCAACTCGGCAATTAACTAAACTTATAATAAAACCGTAAATTTGGGGGATTTTACAAGATTGGTTGTTTGTGAATAAAAAAAAAAGCTTTTTAACAAATTGATGACGACAATTAGGATCCTTCGACTACATCCTATATGTTCTTATTGGATAGTGTGTGTTCCTAGATCAAAGACTATTTAAGGTTTATACTCGCGACACCAAACAAAGTAATACTTATTCCAGCTACGGTTTCATAGACCCCTACATTCAACATTCCTCATCCAGGTCTAGTTGGGACTTATAACGTCAAGAGCGTTTGAGAACATTAAACATAGTCATACAAAGAAACAAACTTAACAAAGATTGAGTGATTATTTAGATGCATACTTTTATATTGAGTGTGCTCATATTAAGATTTGTTCGAGTTATTAGATCACATTTCAGATGAGAATAATAATCATTTTCTACATCTCTTTAGTTTTCTAGCCTTTCATTGCTATTCTGAGAGAGATCCTGAGACTTCTGTTTTAAACTAGCTCCATTGTGTTAGTTTCTTCATTCTATTTTCTAATATTTGTATTAAGGTGTGATATATCTTATGATCGAGTGATATTATGGATATGGAAATCTCCTAAGACATAGTGCTTTCACATCAAACATGTTAGAAAACAACTCAATCTTGCCCGCACATCAAACATGTTAGAAAAAAACTCAATCTTTAAGTTATTCAAAAACGTTAGGCCTTCTTCATGGGAATGATTTCAATGTTATCCAAACTTGTGGGGTACTTCTGGTATTACGACTACTAACCTCCTTCTGGTAGTACGACATCTAACCAAAAGGCTTGACTACAATGTTCACGATCATCTGATCTAAAATCAGAGTAAAACTTTTCTTTTGAAAGAGTTTTCCAAAAACAACAATTTGAATCAATGTCACATTTAAATGATTTTTCAGGAACGGTTTTCGACCGTTCCTTCGCCTGGAAACTCCTAGCAACTTGAAATGAATTTTCATCATCTTGTATTGTCTTCAAAAATCTTTTAAGAACCATTGATATTCAAACTTCATATCTTTGATCCATCATGTGATGTCTTGGTTTGTCAATTTACATGATGCCTCACTACAAAACACTCAAAATACCCATAGAGTTGCATGATTTAGAATAAAAGTGAATCACAACGACTCGAGTGAAAACAATACAATATTTTCCTCAAACCATTGACAACTCCTCTAACTCTCATCTTATTTGTCTTTAAATGCATAGTAAAGGACTAAAAACATAACCAAAAATATCATATGATGCTCCATCATCAAGTAACAAAATAGCTCAAATCTTAAATTTGCACAAGTTTTTCAGAGAGCGTACCTTTTCGAAGAGCTTTCTCATATAATCCATCAATATTCCTTTACTAAGATTGACTAACTTACCACTTCCATCAAAGTGAAAAAATGCTTAAAGAAGATAGTCCATACTCTTAAACAAACTATTTTCAAGGATATACATATGTATCTCCTAAAGCCAGTGGGGTTGGTCACGGCATTTTCCCACTACAGTCGTCATGTGAATGCACCTTACTATGTACGTGAAGAAATTATAAACAAACATTCAAGTTCAATACTATTTACACACTTTAGAGGTCTTTCAGAGTTATAACACGACTTATGTTAAGATGTGATATATTTGAGAAAGTAGGCTTACAAAAAAACTTGGAGTTAGATTTTAACCTATGGATCCCTAAACTATGAAGTACATCCATCCCTTCCTTTTTTGTGCAAAAACAAGATGGCTACTAGTAGAACTGCTTCTTCTTAATTATTTGAAGAGACCATTTTCTGACTCTTGATTTTTTTTTGTAGACCAGCTTTTTGTAGTTTATCTACATTTTTAATTCTTTTTCCTTCGTTTGATAACCCAATTCTACTGGTATTCCACCCCAAACTTACAAAGTTACTATTTCCAAAGAGAAACCCCCGAACTTATTTTAAAATCATACGAAGTTCTTAAACATTCTATCTAACTCCAAAGAAATGAAACAGATGACATTATGGCTTCAAAACTTATGCAATGATTCGTCATTTAATAACAACAAAAGAAATATTAGACGGAGGCTCAAAAGGGTTTAGCAAAGGATAACACTAATAAAAGGGTTTCTTAAAAAGGCTCAAGGTATCAAACAAGTGCCTCATGTGTAAAATAATATGACTGATAGTTCGTAGAGAACGATTAGAAGTCCGAGCAAATTGATAATGATTATGATGAGTATCTTTCACAACCTGCCACAATAGTTATCGTGCTCTTGAGCTTCAGAGGTAAGCTAGCCTTATGATGTGATTGTCTGAAATAACTTTATGAGACTGAAATAATTTAAAAACAAAATTAAAATTGAAAGGTTATGTAATTCATCCAATTATTTAAAACAACTTATAAGTAAGAACAATAATTCAATCACATTATTGTTTTGACAGGAATCTTAAAGTACTAGAAGGAAAATAAACTAACATGCATCCTCCAATTTAGCATGTGTTTTACTCCTCGAGCTTGACTGATAAGTCTATGTTGTGTTTTGGAGCCCCATACCTTTAAGATCCTCGTCTTCATTCAATTTTTTTACCTCATAGTCTTCCATGGTGAGGTTTTTTCTTCCCTTTTCCTTGTATTCTACGCAGTTCTGGAGGTGTTTTCTTTGTTAGAGGCCTTTTAGCATAGGAAATCATCATTGAAACTAATGACAATCTCCCTTTGTTCTAGATCTATAAACAACCAAACTTGTTGTTACAAGAAATGGTATTCCCACTATAGTTGAAACTTAGCTATATCAATCATATCCATTGTAACAATCCATTTTTAGCTAGAAATATTTTATTTATTTATTATATGTGTTTATATGTGCTTAATTGTCTTTGTGTGTATTTGATTTGGGATTAGTGGATTTTTGGCCTAGAAGGGTATTTTAGTCATTTTTAGACTAAGGGGTATTTTGGTCATTTGGTGAGTAATGGTAAATTAGTAATTTTATTAAGAAAGCTATTTTTGGTATTTTTACTTTTGGCGAGCAATAGTTATTTTTGGTTAATTAGTTATTTTTGGTTTTTTTTTGGTAAATTAGTAATTTTGTAAGTGTTTTGATTTCCTTTTGATGTATGTTAAATAATAAAAAGTTTGGGGGATGAATTTGAGTCAAAGGGGATCAAAACCGGGGTTTTTGGGGGAAAATGGGATGGGTTCCGGAGAGAGAAACCCAAAATATGGGCACACCTTAGTGGTACAGCTCGCCTGACAAGCTCTAGCTCATCATGGCGAGTTGCTTAGTGACAACACCCATGATTTTGGGCTTCCGGGTACTAGGGGGTCGATCCGAACTTTCCTAAATGCTTATTTTGACGTGTTTAACTATTGTTATTCTTTCTAAACCTAATGGAACATCAAATGTATTGAATTAAGATTGGTTTTGTGAATTGAATAGAAATTTATTTAAAAATGTTCAAGAACATGAAATTTTTTCGAAACTCGTTTTTCTCAAAGGAAAAGGGTAGAGTTAAGGTTGTATAATGTAACAATAATTTTAAAATGGGTGTAAATGGTATATATTAGCTATAACTTGGTCTTGCTTTGAAAAATGGTTTTCTTTTGAAAAATGATAAAATGAGACGAACTTAGGTAAATTTTGGAATTAATCAAAATCAAACTACGATGTGTGTATATGTATGAGCTACTGTGATCATATGTGGTATGTGGATATGCTTTGTTGATGTGTTTGAACATAAATGTTTTGCTTTCGGTGAATTATTCGGAAAATGTTAGTTTTTGTGAAAATAGACGAACTTTGTCAAAAAGTGATTTTAAGACCGGATAACTTGTAAATGGTTTTACCTTCATGATAATAGGATATGATAAGATAAGAATAAATCAATGATGATTGAGTGTTTAATATGATGAATGTCATGATGTGGTTAGTTGTCCGTCTATATGTAAAACGTGATTTTGAAATGGTAATATTTCCTTGAGGTGTTAATTGTTGATGATGATTATGATGATGATTTCTTTGGTGATTTTAACTTAATGAAATGATGATGACTTGTCGAATTGTGACTTGTTGATTGTATGAATGTAAATTCTTGATAATGCAAATGTTGGTGAAAAACATAATTGTTGATGATTATTATGATAAATTGATGAAGATATTATATGATGTATAAATTGTATAATATAGTTTCGTGAGTTGTGCATTGTCGAGTCTTTACTTGAAATTCATGCATTCATAGTCATTTTAAGGTGTTTTGAAGAATGTAATTGGTGATGTTTATTACATAGCTTCTGCTAAACATAATTGGTGATGTTTATTATGTTAGTGGATTCAATAACGGTAAAATTATCTCCAGAATCCTATTTGTACCACATGCATCTAGAAGAGTTTAGAACATTGTATGCACTTGATAATTGGTGAGTCGTGTCATACTTGAATATGTGAATTGGTGTTTATGAGCATTGGTGAAACTTGGTGAATGTTGTGAATACTTGAAAAAGGTGAATTGTATGCATTGCTTGATTATGCTTGTATTCTTGATGATTTATTATGATATGGAGTTTTATTAATCATTTGAAATTAAATGTGTTGTTTTACTTTCATTTTATTATATTTTATTTGTGGAATGTTATCTAACCCCTAGCGGTCGTTTGGTTGACCGCCTGCCTATTTTTATGAATGGTTAGATGACTTGCAGGATTATTTGTTTGCTTGTGAGTATGCTTGAGGCTAGCTTTGAAGATACCTCGTCTCTTTGCTTTGGAGTCTTAGTTTAAGGCTCTGATTAGGTGTTGGTCTTATGTCAATTATTTTTCATGTCTTTTGAGACTATCACTCAGTATGTTGAGATTTGAGATTTATATTTGGTGATGTATTATGATATATGTGGCATGGCTACTTTGGAGATTTTATTTATCTATTGATGAGATGTTATGAAATTATTCCGCTGCGATATGTTTTGAAAAATTAATTATGCATGTTTGGACTTATTGAAGAAGTAGTATCTAAATCCTTTGTATGATTGTATTATTTACGTGATTTATCGTATTAAGGGTTTATCGTGTTACATCCATCACTGTTACCTTAATAGGAAAAGAAAAATCATTTACATTAATTATCACATTTTCTATTACTCCTTTTGCATTCCTATCAGTACCATCTGCTAGGCCAACTTTGACTTGAAAAGGTTTAAGCTCAAGACCCTGTATCTTTTTGAAAATTGACAACGGCTTCATGTTATCACTTGCTCCCGAGTCACATATTATTTCTACTAAATAAAGATTTCAAGTTGAAACTAGGATGTTAAAGCAACTATGATCTTTCTTCTTCTTAGGAGGATTCATCTCAAAGACAATGCAATAGTTCTGTGATTTTTACTAGTTTATTATTTGAGGATTTAATTTTCAGGTAGAAAAATTCCTTAAGAAATTAACATAACAAGGGTTTTGTTTTATCATGTCCTTCACAGGCATGTCAACTTTATGCCTTGCCAAAATTTTAGCTCTCCTCTTCTCCTTCCTTCTTACTACCTTCCTTTTTCTCTCCATCAGCATACTCTTGTTCTATTGAGATCCTCAATTCCTCCCAGGGATCTTCTTTCTTGACTTCCTCTTCACTCCCTACCGCTACTTGCTCCTCTGATCTTCCACTACTACCATTGTACATGTTTCATTTCTAGGTATATCAAGAGTAGTACCCAAAAACCATGTTCTTGTCATATTTGAATGTTGAGTAGATATTTGCCCCATTTGTATCTCCATGTTCTTGATAGAAACTTCATTGAGTTTTTTAGCTTCTTCGCAAGTCTTTGCTAATACTTTGATATGACCGTGAGTTGTCTTCATATATTGTGTGATCATTTCTTCTAGACCCGTCCTTGAGATGGGTGATTTATTTGTGGAGGTTGGAGTGCATTGTTGCTCTGATAGAAGAAATTTAGATGTTCTTCCCATCATGGGTTGTAAGTGTTGGAATAAGGATTCCTCCGCTACCTAGTAAAGGACCCCATATACTTTACATGTTCTTCTAATAACCCCAAACTTGTCGGAAGACATGCACCACTTTCATGATCTTGCAGATAGAAATCATAAATTGCATTTGCTCAAAGTTGTGCCACATCCCTTGCATCCAACCTTTTTGGTATAGTTTCTAGTTGAATACTAAGAAGTTTGTTACTTGCAATTAAAGCATCATGAGTGTTGAGATCACTCATTCTTTCCTTCCTTGGGGCAACCTATTCATTGGTGTGTGGATGGTACTCATTCAAATAGATATTATCTATCAGTTCCTTGACTTCCTCAACCATCTTGATCTTCATGGTTCCTCCAACTGATGCATCTGGTAGCATACGAGTGTCTGGTTTCAATCTGTTAGTGAAAGATTGCATAAAGTTCATCTCTATAAACTTGTGTCGATGAGCATCTTGAACCTTTCCCAGTCATCATATAATACTTCACCTTCTTGTTGCTTGAAGTTTGATATTTGCTTCTTTCGTGCCAAGTATTTTGCTCTTGGGAAGTAGCGATCCAAGAATTCTCTCATTAGTTGATCCCATTTGATAATAATGCTTCTTGGTAGTGCATTGAGCTCGAAATGACCCTATTATTGTTCTTTCTTTGATTATGTTTGTTTAATTTATGTTTTTCCACCCTATGAAGTGCATTTACTAATCCTTCCAAATGAGTTAAAGGAGAAGTTAGTTGAAGTAAAAGAAAAGAGAGAAGAATTTCAAGGGTTGTATAAATTAGTGCATTCCTTGTCAACAATAGATGCTTTGTAGTAAATTAAAAAACCCAAAACATACATTAGCTACACAAAGTAATGAAGTTAATTAATATATATCAACACTCCAAGGTATTTTAGAAAGAAGAAAAAAAATTGTTCTCTTACACAATATACCTTAAACATTCCCTTACTTGCACAATAAATTTTCTTTTTTTATAATCAAAAGATAATTATTCAAAGGAGTACAAGAGGTACTCAAACTCAATACAAACAAACTAATGTTCAACCATCAACAAGTACAAAACAAGCATACTAAATACAAAAAAGAAATTGGGTTTATCAACCAATCAGAAGTTAAGACATCTAATTTAATCCTCCCTTTCCCGAAGAACAAAAACCAAGATAAAGATTTTATTTTAAACAGAACCTCACTACTACTTATTCCCCTGCCTAAAAAATTATAGTATTCATATAACAGAAAACCAAAATATGATTCCATCTACTCCATAGTTTCCCTTTAAGAAGACAACCATGTTGAACGAAATGTCCCAAACATTTGTCTGCACAGACATCATCATCACCCAACCAACCATAAAAATCATTCGACATAAAGTTTGCGAACGAGTGCGAAATAAAGAGATGATCACAACTTTCTTAGAATTTAGAGAAAACACAAGGAGTCCCTATGTTATTAGCAACTACTCGTCTTTCCTATAAGGCATCCAAAGTTGCAATTATCTATTGAAACACCCACCAACCAAAAATCAAATTTTTTTTACGGATCATCACACTTCCTTAATAAATTATACGCCTTTGGAAGTTCACCAGAGACCTGATCCTATAGAGAACGAGATAGAATAATATTGTAACCAAATTTTACACAGCATCCCTAAACCAAACAATTTTTCCATACCCACTTATACTTGCTACCAACAATTGGAACAACGAATGCCAGAATATAGTTGAATTCCTCTCACAACCCCTCTTCCCACGCAAAAAGAGCCGTCCCTTAATTCCACCACCAACTCCTTTTGACACCATCCCAAAAACTTATACCAGCCGTTGATGACAACTTTCCTTCACAAATCGATAAAAGTCTAGGAAATTTTTCTTTAATAGTGAACTCACTTGCCCATCTTTGCACTCAAAAGAAAGTATAATTCCCTTCTCCTATTACATCTTTTCACAATATACCTTACAAGTACCTTTTTCCATCTTAAGATCTTCAAACCATCCCTATAAAGTCGTTATTGTTCGTTATGCCCATTTCATGATTTACATGCAAAATTGAAAAGAAATAAATGTTTTTATAACATGAAAATAAGTAAATGTTAATTAGAGTCATATTGAAATTTGAAGAAGACATGACTCCTTCGTGCTAACTCGTTTATATCTTTTATTTCCATAATCAAAATTTTGTGTTTTTTTTTTTGCAAATGTCTGCTTCACTTGAAGTAATTATATTCAAAATGTGTCAGACACTAAATATGTATACCACTCTCAGCTAGATGGACAATTACTTTTGTAGAAGCATAAAATAATAAGTATTCAAAATATCACAACAATTAATTACTTTTGAATGAAAACGTTGTAGTTACTTTTGAATAATTACTTTTGAATGAAAATGTGGTAGTTACTTGTGATTACATTCAATTAATTTGAAATTGTAGAACAAAAAAAATGTCACAACAATTAATCTGCAAAGATTTATCTTAAAGTGTTCGAGAAAAAAACTTTTTATAGAATGATACTTTGCTTCATCATACCCAAATTAAAAGTCTAGAAAATAGAACTCAACTTATCCCCGTGAGTTTAGTTTAGTTGGTAGGAACAATGCATATTATATGCAGGGGCTGGGATTCGAACCCCAGACACTTCACTTCTCCACATTTAAAATATATGAGCTCCAGCCACTAAACTACTTGACAAAGAAAAAAAAAACCAACTTCAAAATTAATGATTTAGAAATTAAAATGATTTGAAAAAACCTTCAACTAACTAGTTTATTTGAAGCTTGGTAACAAAAGCTTTTTTTAGAATGTACGAGGTACGTACGAGTACGTGTTCGTGGTACATATCATCTGAAGAAAGCTTAAGAGAAATTTTATGCAAAATTTATTTAGCTTCAAAGAAATTTTGTGCAAATTTATTTGCTTTCTTTATCTTTGATCTTAACTTATCTCGAATCGTCGATTTTGATACATTATACAGGAATTTGTGCAAGCAAATTCATAAAAGTATCATGAACCATTACACAAGTATCAATTCGCGGAGTTTGCAACATATCAAGAGAATTATGTGATTATGACTTAAACAACTAGCTAGTAGCTACCCATTTAAAGAAAGAAAAAATAGACAATTTATTCATATTTGTTAAATAATGTATGGAAAAGTTGTAGGTTTGCACCAACTTCACTTTTGTTATCTTTGTTTGGATATTGAAATCGACATTGAAGTATGAATAGAATAAAAGAATCGCAGAAGAATCTTCTTTGGTAGAATATAAAAGCACAATCATCCATCCAAAATGTAAGCACGTGAGAAAGAATACACAACGCACGGACCTAACACATTATTTGAGTTTTTGTTTTTTCTTCGTTGGTTCTCTTCATCATAGTTAGTCCTATTAGGCTATTCATGGTCTTGTTCAAGAAGAAAACCAAACCGAACTTAAAATATTTGAATATAAAATATTAATTGTATAAATTATTAAATATTATTAAAATATAAAATGTTCATCGTATAAATTATTAAGTCTTTTTACAATATTAAGTCTAATATTAAGTCATTCCACAAATTAGAAAAGTTAAATTGAATGGTTAACGGTTTTCTTTTGGATTTTTGAACCTACTACTTAAGATATCATTGAACACCACACGTGAACACATCTTTCATTCAGAATTTGAACTTTGATTCATAATATTTATGTGAGATTTGACTCATTCCGCCAAACCCAACATTTGCTCATAACACATTATAATATTTGAGCTTAACTAGAATGTATGTAAATATGAAAATGATGTACATGTGCATCTAATCACAACTCAACTCGTGAATACTTGTAGATGTATTTTAGGAACCAATATAAGAAAATGACAAGAGGTTGTTTTCAGCGTTTGAACCCGTGATCTTTTACATCAACTTTACCGTTGCATGAAGACTCTCCTTTTTTACATTATTTGGTTGTTTTACATTATTCCGTTTTGACACTAATACATCAAACTTACTTTTGCGTTGAAAACATGTAAACATATATTATGAATAAACCCTCAATTTAGTTGCTCAATTTTAGTCTTCCTCCAACTTCTTCCTTGAAATATATAAAATTATAAATAGTTCCCAAAGTATATGAAATTCGACATTTTATTCGGTAAAGTATATGAAAATTTGTTACGTTAGTCCCTGACATCTTAACAAGCAGACACTGAAATAAAAAATCTCATCATTCCTGAAATCACAAAGATACAGTGATTGGTGGAGCTTTCCTCACTGCTTTCTTTGATGTTATCTTCAAAAGGCTGGCATCACCTGAAGTTGCGAATTTGATCCTTGGAAACAAGCTTGACAAGAAATTGCTTCAGAGGCTGGAGACAACTCTGAAAGTGGTTAGAGCTGTGCTTAATGATGCTGAGAAGAAACAAATCAGGGATTCTGATGTCTACAACTGGCTCAATGATCTCAAAGATGCTGTCTATGTGGCTGACGACTTATTGGATGAAGTTTCGACAAAAACTGTGACTCAAAAAGAGGTAACTAATCTCTTTTCGCGCTTTTTCAATGTGCAAGATAGGGGTATGGTTAGTAAGTTTGAAGATATAGTTGAGAGACTAGAATCTATCTTGAAACTCAAAGACCGTCATATAAAACTCCATCAACATCTCTCCAAGACGGATCTCATGTGTATGGCAGGGACAAAGATAAGGAGGGCATCATCAAGTTTTTGTTAGATGATAACAGTGATGATGGTGAAGAAGTGAGTGTGATACCTATTGTGGGCATCGGAGGGGTAGGAAATACTACTTTAGCTCAGTTGGTGTACAATGATGAATATTTGAAGCATGTATTTGTTTTTAAAGCTTGGGTTTGTGTTTCTGAAGAGTTTGACGTTTTGAGGGTTACAAAGATTATAACCGAAGCAGTTACAAGAAGAACTTGTGAAATGAATGATCTAAATTTACTTCAACTCCATTTGCAAGATATGTTGAAAGAAAAGAAATTCTTTGTTGTTTTGGATGATGTTTGGATTGAGGATTATGTCAATTGGGATCTTCTTATAAAACCTTTTCAACGTGGGATTAAGGGAAGTAAAATTCTTGTAACAACTCGCAGTGAAAAGGTTGCCTGATCTGTAGTCCAAACGGTTCAAACTTACAGGCTAAACCAGTTGTCGAATGAAGATTGTTGGTTAGTGTTTGCAAACCATGCATGTTTTACCCCGGGATCTGGTAGGAATGCAACATCTCTAGAAAAAATTGGCCGAGAGATTGTTAAAAAGTGCAAGGGATTGCCTTTAGCAGCACAATCACTTGGAGGCATTCTACGAAGAAAACATGGCATAGTGGATTGGAGTAATGTACTGAAGAGTGACATTTGGGAATTATCTGAAAGTGAAAGTAAGATCATTCCGGCATTGAGAATTAGTTATCACTATCTCCCTCCACATTTGAAACGCTGTTTTGTTTATTGTTCGCTATATCCCAAAGATTATGAATTTGAGAAAAATGATTTAATCCTGTTGTGGATGGCCGAAGATCTTTTATTTCCACCAAGAAAAGGAATGACTTTAGAAGAAGTTGGTTCTGAGTATTTTGATTATTTAGTTTCGAGATCATGTTTTCAACAATCAAGTACTCGGAACATGTCATTTGTGATGTACGATCTCATGCATGATTTAGCAACATTCATAGGTGGAGAATTCTTCTTTAGATCGGAAGAACTTGGGAAAGAAACCAAGATTAACATCAAGACTCGTCATTTGTCATTCGCCAAATTCGATGGTCTAATCTCAGAAAATTTGAAGTACTTGGTAGAGTAAAATTTCTGAGAACATTCTTACCGATCAACTTTGAAGTTGCTGCATTCAACAATGAAAAAGTGCCATGTATCTCGCTATTGAAGCTTAAATACTTACTAGTTTTGTCATTTTGTCGCTTCAGAAATCTTGACATGTTGCCTGATTCAATAGGTGAATTGATCTATTTGCATTACTTGAATCTCTCATTGACAGGAAAAAGGACCCTGCCAGAGTCATTGTGTAATTTGTATAATCTGCAAACTTTGAATCTGTTTGGTTGTTATAAGCTGACTATGCTACCACGTGGAATGCAAAATCTTGTGAACTTGTGCTATCTTGATATTGCTGAAACTGCATTAAAAGAGATGCCCTAAGGTATGAGCAAATTAAACCAGTTGCATCATCTAAGTTATTTCATTGTGGGGAAGCAAGAAGAGGATGGTATCAAGGAATTGGGAGGACTTTCAAATCTTCATGGATCTCTTTCAATTAGGAAGTTAGATAATGTTACTAATGGGAGTGAAGCATTGGAGGCAAAAATGATGGATAAGAAGCACATTTACAGCTTATTCTTGGAATGGTTTTCAAGTGATGATTATACAGATTCTCAAACAGAAATTGATATACTTTGCAAATTACAACCTTACCAAGACCTGAAATTGCTGTCAATAGATGGCTATAGGGGTACAAGATTTCCAGAATGGATTGGGAATTCTTCCTACCACAATATGACTAGTCTAACAATATCTTCTCTTGAGAATTGTTGTTTGCTTCCTTCACTTGGGCAACTAACAACTCTCAAGTACCTCACTATTTCAGATTTGAATGGGCTAGAGACTATAGATGATAGTTTCTACAAAAACGAAGATTCTTCTTCTTCCGTGACACCATTTCCTTTGCTTGAATGTCTTGAATTTGAAAACATGCCTTATTGGAAGGTGTGGCATTCATCTGAGTCATATGCTTTTCCTCAACTTAAGCGTCTCACAATAGAAAATTGTCCAAAATTAAGAGGAGATTTACCAGTTCACCTCCCTTCATTGAAAACACTTGCAATTAGAAGTTGTGAGCATCTTGTCTCTTCTCTCCCAAAAGCTCCTTCTGTTCAAAGTTTACAGATAGTAAAAAGCCATAAAATAGTTTTGCAAGAATTACCATTTTCAATAGAGTTTTTAAAAATTAAAAATTACCTTTTCCATCACCATCACCCAACCAACATGTGTACAATATTTAGAACTAACAGATTGTTCATCTGCCATATCTTATCTAGAATTCACAAAACAGTACACTCACAAGTTACTAGAGTCATTGTCAATACACAATAGCTGTGATTCACTCACATCTCTCCCATTGGATATCTTTCCGAAACTCAAGCGTCTCTACATCAGCAACTGTGAAAATCTGGAATCTCTTTTGGTATCAAAGTCACAGGATTTTACTCTTCAAAATCCGCGAATGCCCCAATTTAGTATCATTGTCAAATAAAAGATTGCCTGCACCCAACATGAACCGTTTTCTCATTTCCAAGTGCAACAAGTTAAAGTCACTGCCTCGTGAGATGAACATTCTTCTTCCAAAGTTAGAATATTTCCGACTAGAAAACTGTCCAGAAATTGAATCCTTTCCAGAAAATGGTATGCCACCTAAGTTGAGATCGATTCGCATCATAAATTGCAAGAAACTACTTACTGGCCTGTCCTGGCCTTCCATGAACATGCTTACTGATGTAACGATTCAAGGTCCATGTTATCGGATCAAGTATTTTCCAAAGGAAGGTTTGTTACAGGCTTCCCTTAAGTCTCTAACACTACTTACATTTTCTAGTTTGGAGATGTTGGATTCTAAGGGCCTTATCCATCTCACCTCCCTCCAACAGTTAAGAATTAGGGACTGCCCAAAATTGGAGAACATGGTTGGAGAAACACTGCCGGCCTCTCTACTAAATCTTTACATCATTGGATGTCCTTTGCTGAAAGAAAGGTGCCACATGAAAGACCCTCAAGTTTGGAACAAAATTTCCCACATAAGGGACATTGATGTTGATCATAAAAGGATTTCATGAACAACTATTGTCAACTGGTAATTGTTATGCTCTTGTAGTCTTGCTGACTTCATTATCTTGCAAAATAAAAACTATTATTTGAGTGTAGTTTATTTAGCCTATTTTGAAAGTAAAGAGATTCATAATTTTAGTCAACGATTTGTTCTTAATTCCTTTTTATTTTGTCTTCAACAAAAATTGTGAGTACATTTAACTTGATTTTGTATTCAACAAGCCTATGAGAGTACTTAGTCTGTTCATAGTTGATTATAAATGTATATATCAGAAATTTATTTTGATCCAATTTTCTTGTAAGTGAACATCTTGTTTATTTTTCATCAAAAAGCTAACTTTGGAATAAACTAGCAGTCATCATGTTCTTGTTTGCCTTTAGTTGTGCTATATGCGTAGATGCTCACTCCTTTGAACTGTTAAGTCAAAGCAATGACTATTGTTTAGCATGCTGTTCATATTATGGACAAACAAATTGGTGCCTCTTTAGTCAGTAGGAGCCGTGCGGAGCACAGGTCTATGGTCTAGTAAACTGATATCTTTATATTACCTGACCTAGGAAAGTAGCAGCTCATGTTATTCTAAACATAAACAAAGTAATATGAATAGAAATGAATGATTTGTATGCACCATTAGTCAATTCCTCTCCTCATTGGATATGGAAAAATTAGAAGAAGAAAATGTGAGTTATGATTTCACTCTTCAAGAGGATGAGAAGAAACTTAAACATATTCTTCAAAAATTGAATGATAAGTGTTTTGAAAAACCTTTTAAGTAAACAAGAAATTGTTCTTGAAGAATTTATCATGACTGGAATTGACAGAAGGAAAGTAGCTTCCATGATTTATGGTATACACAGAAACAATGGTGAAGAAATTGACTTCACAGAAGGGAAACCTAATGAAGTCAATCTGAAATATTGTCTGATTGCATTAAGGAATGATTGAAAGCTTACTTTGTGCTAGAAGTTGATAAAACTGAAGTTGTGAGCCAGTCAGAACCTAAAGCTTCTGAATCTAAGACTCTGAACAATTTAAAGTCAAAGATTCCTAAGTCTAATGTTGTGGATATTTCTGGACCTAAGACTTCAAAGATTCAGATTCTGAAGAGACCAGAACCTACGTCTCAGGTTTTGATGAACTCAGAGTCTGGAGTCTTAAAGCCTAAGGATCAGAGGAGGAAAATTATTGTTACTACGTGAGATTTAAGATCAAATGGTGTTAAACCTACAGTACTATCTTAAATGAACCTAAGCATGATAACTTCAGGCACAAGACACATCTATTTAGTCTTTACTAGAGTTTTTTAACAAATACTGATATATGTAAATTTTAAATCACAAGTATTTATTTAACACAAGGAAAAATGGGCTTGGTTCATAGAGTCGTAGATAAATTTTCTAATTTAATTTGAATACAACACACAAAAATAAACATTTAATTAAGACATGTACAATTATTGCAATAGACAATTATAACTTTGTATTGACATTTTAGTTTTCTATATCTTTTAGAAGCAAGCAAACACTCCAAGCTTCTTAAGAATAATAAAATTTAAGAGAAATAGAAATGATGTTTGAGAACAATTACAAGTATGAAAATATTATAACATGAATATAAAAGTATAGGATTATTGGTAAGGTAAAAACTATTTTTCAATTTAACTATTAAACATATCTAGATAGGTGGTAAAGTTGGAAAGAAAATGGCGATATCTCTAAAATTAAGAGACAAAAAGACAATCTTAATGATATTATTTACTATCTTATTTCATTTCATTACCATCATTTTAGAGTACAAAAGCATTACAACAAGGTTCTTGAAATTAGAACGATAAAAATTCAATTATTGGATGCCAGCAAAATAAATAAATGATATATTATGTAATATTCTAAAAGACTTTTGTGTACTCTCTTGGTTCTTTCACTAAATACAAAATCACTTGGGATTAAGTTGTACTTGCAACTCCGGTCTAACACACCTACAAAGTCTTCTGATACACTTCACGACCAAATAAGGTGGGCACATATGTTTTGGACAATCAAAATCTCTAAAACATTTATTTTTACCACCCACTTCAATGAAAAAAGAGAATAAAATAATGTGACTAAATTGAGATGAAATTTCTCTGTTAGAAATAAAGAAGG